>Ga0209355_1000316_pt1 | contig 29884 bp, 26 predicted proteins | sample LauGreSBDMM110SN_3_FD_187563 | JGI IMG/M metagenome (GOLD analysis project Ga0209355, IMG submission 187563) | Freshwater lake microbial communities from Lake Michigan, USA - Sp13.BD.MM110.SN (SPAdes) (version 2) | ecosystem: Environmental > Aquatic > Freshwater > Lake | place: Lake Michigan... | reverse complement strand
AACTTCCATAAAAACAACTACTTTTCCATATTTCTTTTTATAAATATCGCAATAATTTACATAATCATCGTAAATCATTCTTCTTCTCTCTTATATTTATATTTTTTTATTTAAATTATAAATAGGTTGATTATGGTTTAATAAATTAATTAATCTATCTGTAAAAACTTGAATTTTTAATTTTATAAATATAAATTTTATAAGATTTTTAATTTATAAATATAAATTTTATAAGATTTTTAATTTTATAAAATTTATAAAAAAAATATTTTAGAAATATAAAAATATTTTTACACAATAATTGTGTAAAAGTAAAAAAAGTTTTTAAAAGAATATTTTTTCATTTTTTTAAACTAATTTGCTTTAATTTTAAAAATATTAAGAATTTTTTTAAAAAAATTTTACAGAAAATTTTAGAAAATCATAGAAATATTATATATATATTCAAAGCACATACAGTATACTAAATATTTTCGCAAAATTTCATAAAATTTCATAAAATTTCATATAAAGATTCTTTATTATTATAAAAATGGTTCATCAATGTGAATATTGTCTTTTAATTTTAAAAAATAAATACAATTTGAAGAAACATATTGAAGAAAATAAAAAATGCTTAAAATTAAGAGAAAGTGGATCAAAATGTACATCTTGTTTACACCTCTTTAAAACCGAAACAGAATTAAAAGATCATTTATTGACTTGTAAAGATCATATTATTAATGAATTAAAAGAAAGTCATAAACAAGAAATTAATGAATTAAAAGAAACTATCAATAAATTAGAACAGAAAATTGATTCATATGTAAAAGAATCCTTAAGTCGTTCTACCGTAACAAATAATCATATTAATATTCGTAATCATTTATCCATGGAATATACTTTAGAAGATATAAAAGAAGAAGATTTATTATCAATTGTAAAAGAGAATTTGACAAGACAAGTTTTTATGGATGGTCATAAAGGACTTGCTAAATTATGTACAGAAAAGATTATTAATACCAAAGATAATAAGAAACTGATTTGTTGCACAGATGTTTCTCGTAAAAAATTTAAATATATGGATAAGAGTGGAAATGTAAAAGAAGATATTGATGGAAGAATATTTGTAGATAAAGTAAGTAAACCAATTAAAGATGTTGGTAAAGTAGTATATGATGATATTATTGGAGATATGCGAGAAGAACAAAATCAAACAGAAGATTATAATAAAAGAGATCATTTAATTTTTCAATCTTTTCAGGTGATGAATCGATATAAAGATATTATTAATATTAATGATGATCGATATAATAACATATTTATGAATGAATTAGCAATACTAAATAAATAATTAAAAATACCTAGTTGATTATACTTTTTTTATTTTTGTCTTATATTTTGCATCCTGAATAAAAAAGGATTGTTGAGATAATTCTTTTGTAGAATATGTATTTGGGTATATAATTTTATATACATGTACTTTAGATTGTACTGTCAGAAGACAAATGAATATTATTAAATATTTATACATTTATAATAGCTATTATAATAATGATTGAAGCCTTTAATTAATTTAAATTATAAATTTAAATTAAATTTAACATTTCATCTGGATTTGAAAGATATGATAATTTTACTAATTTTTCTTTATTTTCTTCATATAATTTAATCATTCTTTCAATTGAATAACTTGGTATAATTTTATCACCTTTTGAACGAGTATGTATTAAATGTTCTAATTGTTTATCAATACCAGAATAATGTAATAAACCAAAAGATGGAATAATTATTTGAATAGTATATCCATAAGTAGATGCTAAATAAATATATGGTATAATTGCTTTTTGATCAATATTTGTATTAGATTGAACAATAACATCTATTTTATTTTTCATTGCATATTTTACATCATTTTGACATATAATATGAGCTTGTTTTATATAATGAGGTTGTAAAATACCATCTTTATATAAACCTGGATAAGAATCAGCTTCATAATATATTTTAGATAAACTTTTTGCCAAAGTTGTTTTTCCAGATCCAGGAACACCAACAATAATAATTAGTTTCATTTTTAATTAAATTTTTTATTTATTTTTATTTTTATTTTCATTTTTATGCTATTGAATTTTAATTAAAATAAGCTCTAAAATTATTTTTAGGCTCAACATCTAATATTTTATTTAATTCTAGTGATTTTTTGTTTATATCTTTTTGTGTTATTTCTATTTGTCTTTGTTCAGCTTGTGATAAAATGGCATTATCTAATACTTTATCTAATAGAGTTTTTAAATAATTACATTTTTCATTATTATTAGGGGGTCTACATTCTTTATCTAAATCGTTATTGCCATCTTCAATATCTATAATATCATTTAAATCCGGAATTTCCATTAATTTTTTCAAAATAGAAATTCGTTGTGTATTTTCAGTTTGATTAAAATCATTATTAAGTATATTATGGTTTTGTGGTATAGTAATTTCTAATCCACGTAATCTATCAGCTCCAATTGTTCTTAATAAACCAATAAATCTATATTTATCTTTTTTATGTTTACCAGTAGACTTTCTTTTTTCTAAATCACCACCCCCACCGTCTCCCGTTCCAGGAGGTGAAAATAAATTTAGTAAATCTTTTATAATAAATTTTAAACTAACAACAGGTGGTTTTTCAGGTCTATCTCTTAATTTAATATATAGATCAGCACATGTTGTATTTGAAATTAAGAAATCATAAGGAGCAGTTGTAATATGAAATATAAGATGTTTAGATGGTTTACCACGAGTCATAAAAAAGTTATTTAATTTAATTTTATAACTAATATCAATAGAAACAATTCTCATACAATCTTTTGAAAAATTATTAGTTACTATATCTTTTCCGTCATTACAACCAACAAAATTACTTCTAGCCGTAATATAATTATAAATTAATTTTTGATCGCTTTCATATACAGTTATATCTCCCTTTTTTTCGTCTAAATCATTACTTACAATTTCATGATCTAGTCCTGATTCTTTTTTTAATTTTTTAATATACGCTGCTAAAATAATAATAGTTTTTGTAATATAAGGAAAAATTTCCCTAATAACTTCATCATTTCTAATAAATAAAAATTCAGATCTTCCTTGAGCAGGTTTTACACAAAATTTAGAATCAATATCATTACTTATTAAATCACCATTTGCTTTTGTATAATATCTTGTTGCTTCACCACCTGTTTTATAAAGAGTTCCAAAATTAGATCCTTGTAACCATGCATTTATTACACTAATATATTGATTTAATAATTGTCTGATAGATGTTGTTTGTCCTGTTCCCAAGTTTTTTTCAAGTGTTAATATACTATTTAAAGTTGTATCAAAATCATAGTTTTGATATTGCATATTTCTTTTTACCTGTTGATATTTTTTTAAAAATTTCAAGACCATTTTTCCAAAAATATCTTCAAAATATCGATTAATATCGTTTGTTTTTCTATTATTTAACATTTCTATAAATAAATTTAATTTTTCAAGTTGAGGTGTAAAATCATGATCTTTTTTAATAAAAAAATTTATAAAATTTATTTTAGTTTGATATGTACAGTCTAAATCAGGAATGTTCTTAAATTCTTCAGTCTGTCTTTCAGCCTCTATTTCTCGTAGTTCATTTTCTGTATTATCTATTTCTTCTATTTCTTCTTGTGATAAATAAATAAATCGTCTACTGTAAGAAATTGCATCATCAATATTATTCATATCAAAATAAAATATTTTATAATTACCAAAATCTGTATTTGTATCTTTAAAGCTAAAAATTGTCCCAGGTAAAAATAAAATTTCATTTTCATTATTTTTACCATATCCAATTGAAGGTAAATAAATTCCACCTCTTATATCTTCTGTAAGAGTAATTTTTAAGATACAACATTTTGTACCTTTTTTTAAGAAATCTAAAGCTACACCTTTATTTATACTTGTTGAAATAAAAGATTTATTAATAATAGTATCTTGTGACCTTAATGTATCATAAAATCCTGCTCTTATATCACCACTTCCTATATCTATTCCTCTATATAATACTGTTCCTTTTTTTATCACCCCTTTTCTTAATATTTTAAATAGTTCATAATAAATAATTTTTTCAACATAAGTTAATTCTTCATCATTACGAAGTTTTTTATTAAATGAAGCAAATTGTCCAGAATCAGAAACATACCATTCTAAAAAAATATAATCATCTTTTGTTATTGTAGATTGTATTTCACAAAAATTTAAATCTTTATCAATTTTAAAATCTGGATTTCGTTCATCTAAATATAATGTAGGATTTATAAAAACTTTTTGAGATAATGAATATTCTAATTCATTTATTTTTGTAGATAATAAAATCATATTTATAAACATATTAGAATTTGTTTCTAAAATTCTAGATAAATGTTCTGATAATTTTTGTAATTGTTCTTGTTCTAATTTTATAAAAGAACATTTTATAAATCGTGAAAATGACAATCGACAATTTAAAGGTTTACCTTCTTTTCTACAAGAACATATTATATTATTACCACTTGATGGTTTATGACCCATAGTTTCGGCTTCGGCTTCAGTAAATATATTAAATTCATCCCAAATTAAATTACAAATTAATTCATATGGATTTTGATTTCTAGTTAATTCATCTAATTTTGATTTACCAATAATTTTTATTTTTTTAAAACTATTATCAGATTTTTTAAAAAAATTACCAAACCATGTCATAAGTTTTATACACATATTTTTTTCTTCTCGGATTTGTTGTTGTTGTTGTTGTTCTAAATTTGCATATCTTTGTCTATCTTTGTCTATTTTACCTTTAATAATCCTTTCTGCTATTCTTTGTATATTATCATCTCCTCCAATTGATTTTAATAAATCATTTAGAAAATATTCTCTACTAATTGTAGATGGACCTCGTGGATTTTCTTTTACTAACTCACCTAAATCACTAATTTTTTGGACATTGTCTAACCATACATCTAATGGATTAAATCTTAAATTACTAACAAATTTAAAATCACTATTTTCTATTAATGTATTAAGAGTTAGAACAATAGATATATATTCTTGTTCATAACAATTAATTGTTATATAATCATTACGACTATTATTTCCAATTTTATATGTAAAACGTTTACCATCAAATGTAAAATGAAATTCTACATCTTTAATTCTTAAAATATTTTCTCTATTTATTTTTTGAACAATGAAATATAAAGATGTTATTATATTTTGATAAACTTTATTTTTATTTTCTAAAAGTGGATTATTAAAAAATATTTTAGTATCAATATCATTTACAATAACTTCTTCTTCTACTAAATGTCGATAAGCTTCTCCTCCTGCTTTTAGAAATCTTCCTATTCCTTGTTGTATTAATTTTTGATCTGTTTTATAAATAAATGTATTTAGAATTTGACGTAAACTTGTACCATTTTTATTATTTTCTAAAATTCCTGTATTAAAAATACTTTGCATACTAGAAAATGTTAGTCCTTCTTCTAAAGGAATTTCTAAATGATTTAAAAATTGATAAAATATTTGAGATGCTTTTGATCGATTACCAAATAATTCATTACACTTTTGTATAACACGAAATATTTCTGCTTGATTTCCTTCATATAGATCTATAATATTTATATTTCTTTTTTTATTAACAGGTAATGTTTTTAAATTTGTTTGAAGATAAATAAAAGATGATAAAATAGTATATCCATCTAATGTTAATGTAGGTAAAACCTTTGTAAAATCAAATAATTCTTTTAATTTTATATTTTCTTTATATATATCAAATACAAATAAAGGTGATTTTGATATTTGATATTCTTCATATAGATCTGGTTTATCTCTCGATTTATTTTTTTCAATAAAAATTGTAAATACATTTGCTTCAAATAATTTTTTTTCTATAGATTCTTCTAATGTTATTTTAAAATTTTTACCAAAAATTTCATTTAAAATAATTATTAATCTATTACATATACCTTTCCAGATTGTATATATATCTTCTTTTTCTTCGTGTGCGTGTTCGTTTTCTTCTTCCATAACAAAAAAATTTAAATCTTTTAAAATATTTTCTATTTTTAAATTATCTCCTAAAATACTAGTAACTAGATTATCAGATTTAAGTTCATCTTCTAATCCACCTACTAAAGATAAATAAGAATAATTTCCATAAAAAGAACAATATTTATTAGGATAAAGTTGATTAAATCCTGCCATTTCAGATTTTAAAAATTTTGATATTTGTCTGTTTCCCAAAATTTTCTCTTTGATAAATTTATCAAGTAATAAACTATTTTTCAAATCTGTAGAAAATGCCATTTTATTTAAAATAAGTTATTTTAAATAAATTATTTAGGTATAGAAAAACTAATACCACTAATTTCAACTGGATAATTTTCAAAACGATGGAGATCACGTGCATAAATAATAATATCACCAATATTTATACGAAAAAATGGATTATATTTCATAAATTCTTCAGCAGATACAAATAAATCTACAATAATATTTTCATCTTTTATAACACGAATATGTTTTCCTTGATAATTATAATTAGTATTATTATCTCCAATATTAAATATAGTTCCTATAGGATTTATTCGTGTTGAAGAACCAAAATAAGATCCATGCAAGTAAATACGATTATTTTGAATAGATGGTTCAGTAGATATATATTTTTGAAGATTATCTTTATCAGGACCAATCATAAGATCATATGACATGTTTATATTGAAATTTTAAATTATTAAAATTTCAATTTTATAAATTTTTATAATTTAATTTTTGGTCATCTGTTAAATCTTTCCAAGATTGACCAATTTTTTTCATAATAAAAGATTGTTTTTTACATCTACTATTATTTTTAAACTCATCATAAACAGCATTACGATATTGATTAAAATCATTGATATGAAATTTATAAATTAATTTTTTATTTTCAACAGTTGTTAGTCGTTGTCTTAAATCACCTTTCTCTTTTTCCATTTCAATCAAATTACTCAATTCTTCAATATTATTCATTTGTTTTAAATGACTATATTGTTCTTTTAATAAATCTTCAACTTCATTCATATCCATATAAATATCTTTTTCTTTTTCTTCTTCTTTTTCTTCTTCTTCAACTTCTTCATCAACTTCAATTTCTTCATCAACTTCATTAATTTCATCTTCATCAACTTCTTCAATATCAACTTCTTCTTCTTCATCTTTACAAAAAGATAAAAATACAGTAATAGTGTATCCTACAAATACAGTGCAGCATAGTAATTCAAATTCAAAAGCCATCTTTTGATTTAATTATAAAGTAAAATGTTTAAATCAATTTTATAATTTAATAAATTATAAAATGTTTGTAAAATGTATAATTTAAATTATTCATAAATCTGACTAGGTTTAACAAGTCCAGCATATTTGTATTTTTCATTTAAAGCACTAATTGTTGCTTTTGTAATTTTAGATAAATTGGATAATTGTAAATAAATATCATTAATATTTTTAGAACTTAAAGATCTAAATAATTCTTCTCCAATTGTTACATAAGAAGTCATAATTTCATGTTCTTCTTTTTTACGTAAAGAAGACTCATGATAAACAAATAATTTTTGTTTAAACTTTTTTTCATCATATTTACCAGTTAAATATTTTAATCTTTCTACATTTCTATCTTCACGATTATTAAAGTAAGTTAATGTAATATGACGATGATGAATAAATTCTCGATAATAATTATACATCTTATCAATAATTGATTTAGATAATCCAGAATAATGTAAATAACCATCAATTTGTGTATATGTTGGTATAGGTCCACATTCTCCTTGATTTTGACGATGTCTAATTTCTTTAATATTACCATTACGAAGAGCTTCAAAATAGTGTGGGTTATGAATAACACCTAATTCTTCTTTACCTGATTTCCATGAAAATGGTGTGTGACATTGAATACAAAACATTTGGTCACATCCATCTATTTTTGAAATACGAATATGACATTTAGGACAGGGTTTTGTTGTTTTTTCTAATTCTTTGATTGTAGAAACATCATTTGGATCACATTTATGATCATCTTCATCTTCTTCTTTATGACATTCTTTATGACATTCTTTGCATACATTAATAGAACAAAGACCACATTTATATTTTTCAGATAAAAATCCACGACAATTTTCGTTAATACATTTCATAATGAATATTTTTTTTTCATTTGTATGTCTTAAATGTATTAATTTATGAAGTTCAACTTTATTGTTATAAATATTATTATCAATATTTTTTTTTTTAATACGTTGATCACGAACTAATTGATCTTCATTTTTATCATTTTTTTCTAGATCTATTAAAAGTTTTCCAATTTTTTCTTTAATTTTTTCAACATCCATCAATCTTTTTGCTTCATCTTGAAGAGCTGGAAAAAATGTTTTTTCTTCTTCAAATAAGATTTTTTCTCTCATTTGACGATAATCTTTGTTTATAAAATATTTTGAAAAATAAGATTGAATTACTTCAATACCCCATATACATCTACAACTCATACAATGAGGATCAAGATGACTTTTATCTAAAATATAAGTTTTTACACATTTTAGACATGCTTCATAATTACATTTACATGTAATCTTTTTACGAGTGTTTTCATTGTATTTTTCAATACAAATAGAACAATCCATAATTGATTTATATTATAAAAATATAAATCATTAAATTCAATTTTATAAAAAAAAATTAAAGATAAACATAAAAATAATAATAAATAAAAAGTTTCTACAAAAATTATTTCTTTTTTTATAATAATTCTCTAATCTTTTTTTAAAAAAAACTCTATTCTCTTCAATACTATTTTCATCTACAATTCCTGGTCCTCTATATCCATTATATTTTTCGGAACATTTAACACAATATCCCATAAAAATGCCTCCAATTCTTCCATAAAATGAACAGTCTGAACATTCATGTGGTCCTGTTCCTTCTAGATAAAAATATGCATATTCTTCAGGAAAATAATCTGCATATCGTTTACCATAAAGTCGATAGGACATTTTATTTTGAATAATATTGAAAATAATTTTCAATTTTATTTTGTAAAATTGAAAATTATATAAAATAAAAAAATAAAAAAAAAAAGATGATTGATATCAGTTTTCTATTTTGGGAATTTGTAAAAATTGTTAATAATTTGACATATTCCCAAATAAAAGAAAATGATATATTTCATCAATTTATAACTTTTATTGAAAATGATGAAAAATATATGATAGAAATTAATGGTAAATTTTTCTATTATGATACAATTAGTGATTTATTTTATGGAGTTTATTCCATTTTAGGAAATGAAGAGTTGAAAAGAGCAATTGAAAAGATGGAAACATTTATTGAGATAGATGATATGACAGATTTATTTATGAAACTATAATAAAACATCTACACCTTTTTGAAGATCTTTATAAATAGGAGCAAGTTCTACAAGAGATTTAGATATTTTTTCAACTACAGGATAATTATGATCTTCAATATATAAACTAGGAACAAATTCAACTTCGTTTACAAAATATCCATATTTTGCAACACTTTCATCTAAACCAGAGCCAATATCAATACGAGTTAAAATACTTTGTTGCATTCCTACTGGTAAATCAAATTTTGGTAAAATATCCATAACACTTTTAGCTAATTTTTTAATATATTTCCATTCATTATCTAAAAATTTATATTTTCCTCCTTCTTGAATAGGTCTACCTATTATATCAGAAGTTGTAATAATTGAATAAGCATATACACCATTAATAAAATAAGTTCTAATTTCAGGTTTATTTTTATCAAATCCAGGGATATATTCTTGGATAACAATAGATTTAAATTTATGCATATTTTTATCTAAATAATTGATTAAATCTTTAGGATTTTTTTGACAATCTATAAATTTTTTGAATCCTATTGCTTCTTGTCCATATACTGGTTTGGTAATAATAGAATCCCATTTTTTTGATTTTACTTTTTTTAATAAATTTTTTACATAGTTTTGTGGACTTTTAGTATACCATTTTTCTTTAGTTATACAGAATGTTGGTGCAACTGGTATACCTTTTTTTGTTAAAAAATCATAATAAGAACACTTATTATTAATAAATTTTTGATATTTATAAGGTGGATAAATATTAGGACTATTTTTAAGAGAATTTTTATATCTTTTAAATGTTGCAGGATCACTTAAATGAAATGATTCTAATAAATCATAGATAATAACAAAAACAATATCATTTTTTTTAAAACGTCTTGTTGATATTTCTTCAGGAGTAATATAATCTACTTCAATATCATCAAAATGACTTTCTAAATAGAGTCCAATAGCTACATCTGCAGGAACATATTTTTTAGAATTTACAGTAATAATATGATTTTTATATTTATCTTCTTTTCCTAGTTTTAACCAAGGATTTTTTTTAGAATTTAAAGAAAGTAATTCATCTTTCTTTTTTTCAGCTTTTTTATAATTAAGAACAATGCCAATTTTCATTTCTTTATATTATAATAATTATTTTTTTTATTTACATTTTATATCACGTTGAGCTAAAATTATTCACAATAATTATCAACATTAGGTATAGATTCATCATATATTCCTTTTTTTATTGCTTTATTTAACAAGTCTTCAAAAATCATATCAAATTTAGGTGTATGACCAACTTCATCACATAAAGCATGACTAATTTCATGAATAAGGACAAGAATAAGTTGATTTTGGTGATATTGTTCTTGTGTTTTTTTATCTTTTTTACATATAAAAATATATTTTTTATCTAAAGTATAACTTTTATCGCCTTCAAAAAATCGAAGATGATCAATAATTTTGTCTACACTTGGATCAATATGTCTTATTTTTTCAACTAATTCAAGAACTTCTTTATCTTCATTTTTATTTTCATAATTATCTTGAATTTCAATTATTAATCGATAGAATACATATAGTAATAATAATATACCGATAAATGTAAAAAAGTTCATCTCCTTTTATAATAAAATTGAAAAAAATGAAACATTGATAATTAAAAAAAATGGAATATTTATCAAAGAAAAAAGAAAATCAACAGAAGATTTTATCTTTTCTTAATACAAATTATTCTGATGAAATAGATGATATTATATATGAAATGTCATTTGAAAAATTAAATGGTAAAGATTTAAAAACTGTATTTGATATAACAAAAAATAAAAAACTTGGATTTAATCATGAAAATTTTGAAAAGATTTCTATAAAAATAATAGAAACAGATACATTCATTAATAAACCATTTGATATGGTAGAAGGTGTAAATGAATGTTCAAAATGTCATAGTAAACGAACAATCTCTTATAGTAAACAAACACGTAGTAGTGATGAAGGTGCATCAGTATTTGTTCATTGTGTTGATTGTAAATATCGATATATGATGAACAGTTAAAATTTAATTAATTATAAATTAATTAAATCTAACATTTATATGTATCCACAAAAGGATCATTTGTCTGAGTTGTTTCTTCTATTGGCATTGTAAGAAGTGGAGACATATACCATTCTTTACTTTTACTATATTTCATTTTTAATGTTAAATGTTTTCCAACTTTTGGAAAACTACCCATTAAATTATCTTGAGGATATTTAATTGGAAAAAAATGTTTTATCAAATATTTTGCATATTTTTTTGAAATAATATATGCAACTGCTCCTGCATTATACACTTTTGTTTCCTGAACAATATTAAATATATCATTTATTTTTACAAAAGGTAAATGACCTCCAATTGTTCTTAACCAATTTCCATTCCATAAATAAAGAATTGAAAATGGTTCATCTATTTCCTTCATAATCATATTTATACTTTTTATAAAATGTGGAACAACTTCTGTATCATCTTCCATAATTAATGCATAATCTAAACATGAATTTACTAATTTTTGCCAACAATTATAATGAGACATATTAATAGCAATATGAACTTGATTTATATCATCTGTTTTCTTTGCAATCATATTTTCTTTTTTCATTTTACATATTTCTGGACGACTAAAACTTCTTCCCATTACACATGGAACACGACAAGCATGTAAACCGGCTTTTTCAGCATAATGATTAAATTTTTTTAAACGATCTTTACTAAACTCACAATTAATTACATATGTAGCCATTTTAATATTAAAATTATTTTCACAATTATCTGATGTACAATGATATGTTTCTAGTTCTTTCCATCTAATAATTGATTTATCAGAAATCATACAAGTTTTTTCTTTTACTTGTGTAGGTTGAGCTGGTAATCTCATAGATTTTGTAAGTTTAACTTTTATACGTTCAACTTCTTCTTCTTTTTCATGATCATATTCTCGATAAGCAATTTTATTCCAATCTTTTCCATACATTCCATCAAAATATTTTTGATATGTTTGAGGTCCATATACCTTTATATCACCAAAATCATATAGTTTTAATGGAAATAATTCATCTGTTTTCCATCTTTCATTTGGCCATGTATCTCTTGCTTTTTTATAATTTAATTGTATTATATCATCTATTTTGTTATAAAGAAAAATATCAAGATTTGGAAAAGAATATTCAAACTCGGTAGGTTTTCTATTTGTATAAAAAATTTTAAAACCAAACCAAAATTTTATCAAAGTATATCCACATTTTGATAAAATATCTTTTAAATCTAATAAACGTTTTTTATCACTATACATCACTCCTATATCTAGATCATCATCCCATGGAATAATTCCTTTATGACGAATAGCTCCTAAAAAGGAACCACCATCTAACCAATAATTGATATTATTTATTGTAAATATTTGATGAATATCATACATCATCTGATATAATAATGAAATAATTTTTGGATCAGCAATTTTTAATTGTGACATATTTTATAGTTTAATTTAAAAAAAAATTAAACTAACACAACATTTGTTTTATTTTTCCAAATTCCATCAACCAATCCATTTTCAATACACATTTCAGAAGTCCACCATAAATCATGTTGTAATACTTGTTTAATTTTCTTTTCTGTCATTTTTGTATGTTTTTTATATAATTTACAAAGTTCTTCCATAAACTTTGTATCATTTTCAAAATCTTCTTTTAATTCTTGATATTTACCTGAAACACTAGTTGATAATTGATGAATTAGAATAAAAGAATGAGTTGTCATATACCTCTTTTTACATACCATAGCAATAATTGATGCAGCAGAAGCACAACATCCTTCAATAATACTAATAATAGGAACTCTTGAATCTAAAATAGTATCTACTGTTCCAAAAGAAGATAATAAATCACCTCCAGTTGAATTAATATGTAAATAAATAGAAGGAGGTGGACAATCATATTCAATTGAATATTTTAATAATTCTTTATTTAAATCATTAATTTTACGATTTAATTCAAGACAAGATTCTTGTGTTACATCTTTATAAAAAAAAATATGATTTTTATCTAAATCAATAGTTTGTTCTTTCAATAATGATTGTAATTCTTCTAATGGATTTTCATCATTTTCAATCTTTTTTCTTTTTTTTAAATTCGGTCTATACATTCTTTATTAATTTTTAATTTGTTTAAATTATAATTCAATTATTTTATCAATAATATCTTCAATTCCTTCTAAATCATGAGTAATTATAATTACTGTTTTATCTTTTGTTTCTTCATCAATCATATGTAAAACTAATTTTCTAGTATTTTGATCGATTCCACTAAATGGTTCATCAAATATAATAACAGGTGAATTTTTAAGAATACCTCTTACTAAAAAGATAACTTTTTGCATTCCCATTGATATCATTGAACCATTTTTTTCAATTATTTTATTTATATCATAAAAGATGTTATCTAATTGATATTTTCGAAGAAAATTAATAATATCTTTATCTGTCTTATCATTTCCATATTTCATATTATTTAAGATTGTATCATTAAATAAAATAGTTTTTTGATTAATATAATTTATATTTTTTCTTATTTCTTCAATTGGTATATCCTTATAATTTACTCCATCCAAATATATATTACCTTTATTAATATCATAAAAATCTAATAGAATTTTTACTAATGTGCTTTTTCCTTTTCCAGTTTTTCCAATTATAGCAATTCGTTCCCCTTTTTTTATATCTAATGAAAAATTTTCAAATAAATAAGGAGAATTCTCATATTTAAAAGAAATATTATCAACTTTAATATTTCCTTCAAAATTAGGAATATATGATTCTCTTATTTCTTTTTTTAAAGTATTTTCTAAAAATGGTTCTGCATAATTAATATTACCAATTGTCATTATAATAAATGGTATATCTTCTATTAATCCTTCAATTGTAGATAAATAAAATGTAAATATTAGAATAATATTAATAAAATTTTGTTTATCTTTACTTTTTTTAGATAAGATATAAATACAAATCATAATAAAAATATAATTTATTATTTTTATATTACTTATGAAATCTGAAACAGTTTCATTTTGTTTTATATAAATATCTTTATAATCATTTTCTATTTTTTCATTTTCAGAAATAGTTTTTTCAACTTGATTATTTAAATAAATATTTAATAAATTATTAAAATTTTCATCTAGTTTCTTTACCATATGAGAATAACTATTTTCTCTTTTAATTGATTCATCTATTAATTTTTTATAATTATTATTGATATAAGATATCATAATTACATTTGAAAAAATATTAATTACACCCATAATTGGTAGTTTATATAGAAAATAAGCATTTATACATATCATAGATAATGATATAGGTAAAATATATTGAGAAATCCATGCAAAAATTTCCTTCATATATCTTGTAACTTCTAAAATTCGATTAATATCAGATGTTACACTTGAATCATTAAAATTTGTTTGATTTTTTTCTAAAAATAAACGAAATAAATATTGTCGAGCAAAAGATAAAAATGTTGAAAATAAATTATTTTCAATTCTTATTTTAACAATATAAATTATTCCCATAAATATCCATAATTTAAAAATTTGTGATATAATTAAAAATGTATTATCTTCTTTTAAATTTAAAATATTTGAATAAATCATCGGTGTAATAATAATTTTTGTAATATATGATAATGTTGAAATAGCTATATAACTAAAATATAAACCTTTATTTTTATTAATATAATCTTTACATATTTTTTTGAATAACATCTTTTTATCTATACAAATAAATGTTTTTTCCATTCTAAAGCTAATGTATAAAAATCTTGTTTTAAAGCCCATGTAATTGATCTATCTAATATTTCCTCTTTCTTTTTTGGATCATCTAAAACAATACATAATTCTTTAAATAATTCTCTATTTGAATTTTCTCCTTTTTCAACCATTATACCCCTATCATGAATAATCTCAGTTAATGCAGCAATTTTTATACTTGCAACAAGACATCCTGAAGCCATAGCTTCAACTGCACTAATACAATATGTCTCATTAAAACTACAAGGATATAACCATATATCCGATTTCTTTAATTCAATAGAAAGTTGATCTTGACTTATACGTGGTGATAAATAAATATAATCATTTTCATTAATAAATAATAATATTTCATCTGTAATTTGCTCTTTTTTACCAAATATATAAAAAGTAGATTGTGGATACTTTTCTTTAATCCAAGGAATCATTTCAATAAAATTATCCAAACCACGAATAGGATCAGATGTATAGATAAAACGAAATGGTGTTTTTTCAATCTCTTTTAAAAATCTTTTTGGATGAATCGCATTTCTTGAAACATATATAGATTCTTCTTTAATTCCAGTATATTTTAACATACTACTTTTTTGCCATTCAGAAATAGCAATAACAGATTTAAATTTTTCTTTATGAATTTGAATAAATCTACAATCTCCTTGAGGTAAAACATCATGAACCCATAAATATACATTTTTTATATTTTTATAATAAACCAGATTTTCTAATTGACGACTAATAATTAGATAATCAATACTATATTCTAAACAAAAATCTGAAAAATAATAATTATCAATATATTGAATTCCTTCTAACATCATTTGATTATCTTTTTTATTTTCTATATCTAAAAATGATCCAAAAATAAATACACGATATCCTAAATCTCTAAATTCTTTTGCCATAGATATTGCCATATATTCAGATCCAGAAATTTTATTATTTTTATTAAGAATAGGAGTCCATATAAAATCAATTTTTGCTGTATGAATAACAAGTGTTTTTTGTTCAAATTTTTTACAAGATATATCTAAATTAGAACAAATAGAATATTTAATATTTAATAATTTTTGATCATTTGGATATTTTTCTATTAATTTTTTTAATTCAATTATTCCTTGATCAAACATACCAAGTTTAAATTTAACTTCAATATACAAATAAGGAATTGAATATTCATATACTTGATGATCAACCATTGTCATACTTGATTCAGGTATAGGAAATTTAATAAGATTACTAATAATACGATCAATTTTATCAATTTTTCCTTCTTCATAAAAACTAACAGCAAGATTATAACTAGGTTCTGCACGTTCTTTATGTCTTTTTTGGAAATCCATTAATTTTAATTGAAATTTTTTTAAATCTTGATTTTCTTCATATTCATACATAATTAAATTAAATTCAGCATAATATGTATATTCTTTTATATTTGTCATTTCTAATAATATCTTGCAATATTTTATAGCATCTTTCTTTTCATTTAAATTAATATTTGTTTTTGCTAGATAATAAATAACACGTGGATCTTTAGGATAATCTTGTTGATCTAATAATAAAAGTTTAATATCTTTTTTAAAACGTGTAAATGTTCGATCTAAATGTTCTTTAGTGGTATGATCAATAATATAAAATTTATTATCTTCTAAAATATAACTTGTTTTATTTTTTGGGATAATAAGACATTCATGAACACGATATTTATAACGAATATTAGATGATGTTTTAATAATACGATTTGAATAATAAGAATTAGATAAAAAAAATTTAAAATATCCAATTTTTATAAAAATTGCATCTTTATTTGTTTTTTCTAAAAAAGGACGTATATCTACAGACATTTCATAACTATCATCTAATACAATCATATATTTACAATGTTTTTTAGCAAGATCAAAAGCTTTATTACGTGTTTCTGCAAAATCTGTAAATTCAGAAAAATGTAATTGACCTGGTATATCATTTAATTCTTCTCTAATAATATCAGGTGTATTATCAGTTGAACCAGTATCAACAATTGTCCAATAATCAATATATTTTTTATTAGTTTTTAAACATTTTCGTAAAACATCACCAGAGTTTTTTACAATCATGACCAATTCTAATAAAGCCATTTTATAAATCCATTTTCATTTTAAATTAATTATAACTTAATTTAAAATTATTTTTGATCTAAACTTAATAAATTTTTTTTAGTTCTAAAACCTAAAAATACCAATAAACTAAAAAATAATAAAATAATTATAACTACTATAATTGCAAAAGTATTATCTTCTTCTAAAATATTTTTATTATTAACTTTTGTATATAATTTTTTTGTTTGAAAATTTACAGAAACTTTATTAACACTAGGTAAATCCTTATCCGATAAAGAACATGTACCAAAATCTTTACATATACCATCAGATCTACGTATTAGATTTCCTAATGCATAATTTGTATTAGCACTTTTAGATGCCATAATATTTGGATTTAATTCATAATTTTGATGACACCATGTTGTAAATCTTTGCATATTTCCTATTATAAGATTAGCAAAAACATCTGCTTTTTCAAAAACAAAGTTACCTAGTTCTTTTAGTAAAGGAGCTGTAATATCTCTATTTCTTATAATTTCTAAAAGACCATCTACTGTATTAGATGCAACACCACTAACAAGACTAAATTTTTTAAATCCATTATCTGCAGAACACAATGCATTACGCATGTTTGTAATTTCACATTCAGCCTTTTCAATAACATTTATATTTTTAATATCTTTACAGTTTTCAACCTTATATTCTGTATTACAATCTTCAGGTTTAAAATTAATTAGATCATTAAAATCTGTATAGACATTATTAAATTTAGTATTGATATCATCAATTTTTTGTTGTTGTTCAGGAGTTAAATTTGAATCTTTAAATAATTTAAAATTACTTAATAAATCGGTTTTTCCTTTTGTAATCCATTTTAATACAGCTAGTAATAATTTACTATTAGCTACACCTCTTTTAGTTGATGTACCAATTTTAAATTTATAAATAGATGGTTCACAATCATAATATCTATAAAGATCAAAACTACCCTTATTATTTATATTATTAAATTTATATCCACTTAAATATACTGTTTCTACTTTTAAAAATTCATATAAAAATATACAATACATCATATTATTAAGAATTGGGGCCATTGTAGATGCTGATTTTGGTAATACTCCTAATATTGTATTAATCATTGGCATTGTAAATAATTCAGTTAATGCTTTTAATACTGGATTACCTGTAGCATCAGCTGCTTCTATATTTAATCCTCCAAAAAGATATTGAAAAATCATAGATTGTTTAGAATATTCAGCTCTATCTGCTATAATATTAGGATCATTACTATTATTAAAATCACTTTCAAATATACCATTTTCATATCCATCTTCATATATAGCAACAGGCCAGTAAGCAGAATACATACGCATTAAATTATGTGATAATGTATATTGTGTATCAGATATATTTCCATCAGAAATACCAGGAAAATTAAAATCAAATTTTCTTTCAACCTTATCAAAAGTATTAGTATTTAGAATCATTGAAATAACCATTGATGAATAAGTTTCACAATTATAATTATTAGCAGTTGGAACCAATGCACATGAAGAATAATCATATTCAAACTGTCCATACTTTACAGTAGTCATTTGACCTAAATTTAAACAAATTGATATTTCATTCATTATTTTTTCATAATCCATTTCAACACTTCCATTTGGATCCCATTTATCAGTAGTAGTAGACCAAACTGCTTTATTTCCACCCATAGGTCTAATACATTTAATTAAATTATCAAAATTAATATCCTTAACATTATTTTGAACCCAATCTAAACTTATTGTTGATGTAGATAATGTAATATAAGTTCTAGCATAACCTCTATTATGTTGACGAGGATTATCATAACATTGTAAATTATTAAAATTCCATTCTATAAAAGATTTAAATTTATCAGTAACAGTATCTCCATTAAGAGTTGCAAAATGTAAAATAGTTCCTTCATTGATAGACCAATAAGCAGGAGAAAATGCATTTAAAACAAATAGTTTACCATCACCAGTACCTTTTAATTTAACTATTTGATTATCAGTACCTTTTTTGACTTGACCATAATCTGTTAAAAAGTTAAATTGTTCAATTAAATCAGGATTATTTTCAATATCAGTATTTTGTAATCTCCATATACGATAACTTTCAAGAAAAAAATTAAAGTTTACATTACCAGTCAAAAAATTCAAGTTAATACCTTTAAAATTTGTATATTTATTCATTTCAACTATATTTTCTGCCATATAATTTTCAGGCTCTAAAAAATGACCAAAAACAGCAGTTTGATCTAATAAATTTGTTTCAATCCTATTAGTTCCATCTGGATTAACTATTTTACATGGTTGTGCTAAATTAAAAGGAACAGTAGAAGATACAGGAGGCCACCATCCATTTTGTAACTGTAAACAAAAATGTCTTATTTGTTTACCATCTTTATCTTTAAAAATAAAACCTATTTGTCCATGATGTAAAAAACTAAACATTGGATATGCAGGTAAAGGTATATTATATAAAGGATGTTTTAATAAAAAACATTCAATACTTGTTATAATATTTTTATTTGTATTTAACCAATCTATAATCTCAATTTTTCTTTTAAGATCTAAAGATCTTGTATCAAAAATTCCTTGTGTAAAAGAACCTATAGAATAGTGATCTGAACAAATCATAGAGTCAGAACTAGGAACTATTTTTACAAACTTACAATTACTCATTTTATTTTATTATATTTTTTAATTAATATAAAATAAAATAATATGTCTAGTATTATCAATTCTTTTTTACCAGAAGTACAAAAAATGTTTAAATACATAATGGGAGAAACAGGTGAAATTCTAACTTTTGTTAATTATGATTTAGGATTACCTTATACAAATGATGATTATAAGACTTATGAAGATAGATGTGAAGCATGTAATGATATTACAGTTGGTGTTTTAAATCAAGGAATGTTTCAAATGACTCAATTAGATTCAAAAAGATATAAAGAAATTCAAGATTTTTTAGATAAACATAAAACTAATATTGCTGAAATAAATTTTTTTATGCTTAGTGAATCATTAGAAGCTAGTACAAGTCCACTTTTAGATATAATGCCAGTTATGAATATCTATCATACTGCTATAGGTATAACTTTTGTAGATAAAAATGGTAAAATTATACGTTCAATGGTTTTACAATTAAATTTTGGACCAATTGATGGAGTAGATGATGCTTTTACAAGATTTTTATGTCCACAATTTTGTATGAATATGATTAAAGATCCTAAAACTGGAAATGCTAAAAATCCATTAACTTTTACAGATGAAGAATTTGGAACTAATTTATTTATAGATTATAGTAAAAGTATTTCTTCACTTCTTGTTTCTTTTAATGAATCAGCTGATTATGTAACAGAAGAATTAGTAAAAACAATGGCCTGTGTTGATGTAGCAAATTTAACAACAGCTGCACCTGAACCATACAAACAATTTATTAACCAAAATATAACTTGTCAAAGTCTTTATAATGCATATAATGCACAAAGAAATGGTATAATGAAAAAATATCAAGGAACTGCTGATGGAACTATTTTTTGTTTAAATAGTTATGGTCCTAATATATTTTCATCACAAGGAGGTGCAATTTTACATTTTGCTACTCTTAAAAATGTAGATAAAATGAAATCTTTTATAGATTGGTGTTTTGTTAATTATGGAGGATGTAGTGAAAGTTTAGAAAAAAATAATCTAATGCATTATTGTATTATGGGTGTTGATAAAGTAATACCCATAGCACAATTAAATAATTCACAAATTGAAAATGAACTTCAAAAACCTAATATTATAAGTACTGATAACGGTTTTATTCGTGAAATGTTAGGAAGACCTACTCATTGTAATATAGTTATGGGTGTAGTAATCACTTTAATAGATCAATTAGCAAAAAATGATAATGATTGGAAAATATATACAGATTGGGAAAATAAAGATTTACAAGAAATAAATTATTACATGGTCAATCCAACTATTATAAGTCTTCCAATCGTTAGTTTCCCTCAAGGTGATGGATGGGAAAGAGGTGTTTCAGTTAAAGAATTAAATACAAATCCAATATATTTACAAGATAAAATTAGATTTCATAAAATATGGTATTTTGCAAAATTATTAGTCAAAGGATTTAATAGTCAAGCAAGATTATTTGCAGTTAAAAATCAAGATGATACAAATGAAATGAATATGTATAAACTAATATATATTTATATTACAAATATCTTTACTAATTCTGTAGTAAATGATATTTTAAAAAGTTTAAATCCAAATATACAATCAAAAGTTAATCAAGGAAAATTAATTTTATTCTTTTTATTATTTATATATGTAATAATTAAATTTGACCTATTTGATACTTTTTACTGGGCTACTGGTCAATCTACTATTAATATGAAAGGAGAAAATGACTTATTATTTACAGACCAATATCCTACTATATGGAAAATTCCATTAAATAAAGAAAATAAAAATATATTGATAGCTTATGTCGAACAAATATTTCAAAAAAAATCAACTACTAATAAAACAGCTGGTCAAATTTATTTAGAATTAGAAAATACTAGTGGTCAAGGCATATACGAAATTAATAAAATGGTTCACACACTTCCATTAAATAAACTTTTCTTATTTTTTCCTGGTATTAAAAATAATAATGAATGTGATAAAGGATATCTTAAAGACAGAAAAGCAATCACTTATGCTCCTCAAATTAAATATAATTTAATTAATTCTTCTACAAATCCAGTATATGGAACAGATTCTTATATAATATTATTATTAATAGCTATATTGATATTATTAATAATCTTTGGAACTTTTTATCTTATTAATAAAAAAAAAGTAAACTAATTTAATTTAATTTAAAATTAAATTAAATTATACTGGTTCAATATAAATTGACTTTTCTTTTGTTGGATAGTAATAATAAGAAGGACAATCAGTTGTGCAATCAATTCCTTCAGTTGGACGATAATATTGAGCAGGATATATAATACTTGGAGATAAGTTTGTAGGTTGAGCTGATGTATAAGAATCTATTTGTTTATTTTTATCCATATAAAAGAATAATATAATAATACAAACTAATAAAAATATATAAAGCAATAACATTTTATTATTAAAAATTTATTTAGTAATAAAAATGTTTTATTTAGATGATGATATTAAACATTTTATAAACTATTGTAAAAAAAAATATAATGAAAGAAATAAATCTACACAACCTGAATTTGAGATTAGAATTAATGCAGTTCAACAAGAAATTTTTGATTTTTTAATATACCAATGTAGACAAAAATATAAAGAAGATTATAAAGAAAGTACTGTTAATATTTATACAACAACAATTGATGGAATATCTAATCAATATAGAGAAATTATAGAAAAAAATGGTAAAACAATATGTCAATTAAAACAAGGTAAAGAATATCAAGATAGATATTATACATTTAAAAATCAAACACAACATCAAATTCGCTATTCATTTAGTATTGAACAAACAATTAATTGTCCTCAAAAAACATCAAAACCATCTTTTACAAGAGAAAGATGCCGTTTTGAATTTGATACATTAAAAGGTTATACATATATGTTTACTGTTATTACTAATAAAAAACCTTATGATTTTGAAGTTGAAATTGAATTTGATATTGAAAAAATGACACCAGAACTTATCAGTGAATCAATCGATGAACTTTTAAGCTCATTTCTATTATCAAATTTAAGTAATGACTATTCAAAAAATATATACGATCGTATTTCTATGTTTGAAAATTTAATACCAAAACCAGTTAATATAAAAGAAACACATTCACAAATATTAAAAGATAATGTATATTATGTAACAAATAAATTAGATGGACAACGATTTTTATTATATTTTTTGGATGGTAATATGTATAGTATTCAAAATAGAAATGTAAAATTTATTTGTAAAACAGAACTTAATCATTGTCTTGTTGATACTGAATTCTTTAAAAATAAATATTATTTATTTGACTGTTATATATATAATTCAATTAATATATTAAATAAAAATTTACCTGAACGTTTAAAATGTTGTGAATTAATCAAAAAATCAAATCCATTATTTGAAATAAAATCTTTTAGTAATCAATTATTAACTGAAACAAAAAATTTACTTGATACATTAAACAAAGATGAAAATGATGGATTAATTTATACACCTGAAAATTTTTCTAAAAAATTACCTGTTCTTAAATGGAAATTTCCTGAAAAAATGTCAATTGATTTTCGTATTATAAAAGATAAACAAAATCCATTTCTATATACATTATGTGTTTTTACAAAAACAGATAAAGATGGGAAAACACCTTTTGAAATAATAACTCAAATAAAAGATGGATTAACACCTTTTAAAATAAAAAATCAAATACCTTTTAAAATAAATAAAAAAAATGCTACATTTATTTCAGATAAACCTTTAATTGATTATGGTATCTATGAATTTATTTTTGAAAAGGGTAATTTTGTATGTCATCGACAACGAGAAGATAAAACAAAACCAAATTTTATTAATGTTGCAATTGATGTATATAATGATATGATTTATCCTTTTGATTCTTTTAAATTAATTGCTTTATTTAGACCTTTAAATAAATTTAGAACGTATCATAATCATATTAAACGAGAAATAATTACAAAATTTTGTAAACAAAAAGATATTTTAGATCTAGGTATTGGACAAGGTGGAGATCTTGAAAAATACAATAAATCAAATATTAATAGGATATTTGGAGTAGAACCATATGATAAAAATTATAAAGAATTTCAAAAAAGATTATCTTCTTATTCACCTACATTTTCTGATAAAGTAAAATTAATTATTACTAATGCACAAAATACAGATGAAATTGTAAAAGAAGTAGGAGAAAAAGGAGTAGATATTATTGCATCATTTTTTTCTTTAAGTTTCTTTTTCTTTCCTGGAACAAATGATATATATGATTTAGTTGAAACAATTTCACAGAATTTAAAAGAAGATGGATATTTTATTGGGACAACAATTGATGGAGAACAAGTATTAAAAGTTACAGATAATACAAATAAAACTTTTGATTTTGGTGATGGTTTTATTCGTATTGAAAAAGATAATACAGTTACATTTGAAGTAAAAGGAACAATTGTAGAAACACAAAAAGAATCATTAGTTAATTTTAATTTATTAGTTGAATTATTAAAAAATAAAGGAATTTTATTAAAATCAAGTGAATTTTTTAAAGAAAATAAAGATTTAACACCAAATGAAAATAAATTAAATTCATTGTATAGACAATTTGTTTTTCAAAAAGAAAATATAACAAAATATATTTATGAAGAATGTAAACCTAATACTATTTTTAATTTAATTACAAAATCAAATATTGAAAAATGTTTTGATTTATTTAGAAAAGTTATCAATACAAAAAAATATAATCTAGTTGAAATTCAACCAAAAGATAATTATAATATATTATCTGAATTTTATATGGTAAAAAAATATATAAATAATTTAGATTCTCCTTATTTTATAAAATATGATTGTTTATTTGGACCACGTTTACATAAAACATTAGTCTTTAAAAAAATACCAGAATCCTCTATTTATCTAAAAGATTATACGATAGAAGAAGATTACGCAATATTACGTGATCAACTTCTTATATCTATTGAATTATTAAAAAATAAAGGATTATGTTGTGATTTAGATAAAATAGTTGTTTATAAAAATGAAATTGCTAGCATTTTATTTAATGACTATTCTTCTTTAAAAAAAGGAAAATTCTCAGAAACACAATTAAAACAATTATTAGAAAAATTAACTACTTAAAAATAAAAAGTAATTATTAAATATGTCCAATGACTTAGAAACAAAGAATTTAGTTGAATCTGAAAAAGTTGTAGAATCCGAAAAAGTAGTTGAATCCGAAAAAGTTGAATCTGAAAAAGTTGTAGAATCCGAAAAAGTAGTTGAATCCGAAAAAGTTGAATCTGAAAATGTAGATGAATCCGAAAAAGTAGTTGAATCCGAAAAAGTTGAATCTGAAAATGTAGATGAATCTGAAAATTTTGATTTTAATCAATTTACTTCCTTTTTATCTAAAATGTCAAATCCTAATTCTAAAAAAGAAAATAATACAGATATATTCAATCAATTATTAGGAAATATATTTCAAAATATTTTAAAAAATAAAAATACTGAAGATAATAAAGTTGAAGAATTAGACTCTAATCATGACTCTAACTCTGACTCTAATCAGTCAGAAGACTCTGAATCTGAATCTAATGATGAGTCAGAATCTGAATCTGAATCTGAATCAGACTCTGTTGATGAAGTGGATAAAATTAAACAAACTATTTATTTGATTAAAGAAACAAATAAAGATGTTGTTTATACTACAACATATAAAAAAGCAAAACTTACATTATTAGATCGATTCCATTTATTTTTAAAAAATAATTCAAACTCTTTTTTACGGATTGATAAAGAGGATAATAAAATTTCTATTTATGAACGAAATCAGAATTCACTTCAACCATTTCAAGAAGTAATGATTTTTCAATGTGAATTTGTAAGAATTGAAAAACAAAATTAAATTTTTTAATTTTTTTTTTGTAATAAATGACTTGTAAATCCAATGATGACAGTGTATATAAATCACTTATGAATCAACGAACAGAAAATGATAAACAAAATATATCTAAATATAACTGTTCATTTTTAAATGTAAATTATCCTAAATCTCTTGTTTCAATGTTAGAACCAAATATGCAAGCTACTTTTAAAGCTAATAACGTTATTGATCCTAATGTTTTATATCAATTAAATCCTACTTCTTCAACTTTAAAATTTTCTAAAGGATTATCAAGCAAAGATAATACTTATCCTCCTAGTTGTGGATTTGGACAAAATCTTAAGGGTTGTCAATATAATCCTGACCCTTATTACCATTTATCACATGCATATGATCCTACAAGTGGACCTGACTGTATTAATTTAGGACAAGATTTAAATTTACAATATAGTGGTAGTGGTGGTGGTGGTGGTGGTGGTGGTGGTGGTGGTGGTGGTAGTGGTGGTGGTAGTGGTGTAAATAAATAATTATGTATTTGATGAAACCCATCGATTTGTCCAACTTGTTCTATTATATAAATTCTGTTGACGACTCATTAATTCTTCTCTAAATGATAATTGATCTCTTGCATATTGATCATTTACAACCCCATATAATGTTGATTGAACTGTTTTTTTATAATCAGGTTTTGGGTTATTCATTGGATCTAATAAAATACTTTTTTCTACATTACTACTTAATGTATAAACAGGATTAAAAAATGGCTGAGAAACAGATTGGTCAACATAATAAGCAATATTTCCATTATTTATATCTGAATATGTTTTATATACTCCCCCATAATCCTTATTATTAACTTTATAAACATCATCCATATCTACTGCTCCAATTTTAGCAGGTTGATCAAGTTCTAAACGCATTCCTCGTGCATCTACCATACGAGAATCCCATCCATAAATAATTTTATCATTTTTTTTATGATAATCTGTCATTGGTGTTAAACCTAGTTTATTTAAAAACGTTGTTGTCTTTTCTTGTGGAAATAAAGTTTCATATCGAGTTTTTATAGGTGTTATTCTTTTGTCAGATCCATAAGATAAAGATGATAAATTATACATTTCTTTATTAACATTATTAAATTTTAAAACTATTTTAAAATTTAATTAGTATAATTCTAACAATTAGTCAGAATCAGAATCTACATCAGAATTCAAATCATCCAAATTAACTTTTACATCATCATCATCATAATCTAAAATAGATAAAGTAGGAGATACACTAGGTAAAGTAGGAGAACGAGAACGAGGTTTAGGTTTAGCTTCTTTAGCTTCTTTAGCTTCTTTAGCTTCTTTAGAAGAAGATTTAGCTTCTTTAGAAGAAGATTTAGTTCGATTATTATCTAAATAATGATATATAAAAGCATTAGTGAGATCTTCTATATCATGAGTAGGAGGTTTTGCTATAATATATTTAGTAAATTCAAACTTTTTCTTTAAATCCATTAAAAGATTATTTATATTTTGTTTGTTTACTTTTTTACGTTTTTGATCTAATTCATCATTTAAGTGTTCTAATGCTCTATCAATATCTTTTTTAGAAAATTCTTTTAAATAATCTGGTCTAGCCTTAGGTGAGGCTCTTCTAGCTCTAGGTGAGGCCTTTCTAGCCTTAGGCGATACTCTAGGTGAGTCCTTTCTAGCCTTAGGCGATACTCTAGGTGAGGCTCTTCTAGAACTAGGTGAGACTCTAGGTGAGGATAGATCCTTTTTAACACTCTTAAAAAGATCATTTAAACAATTTTCAAATTTTTTTGTATATGATTTCTTTAAGTTATCCATTTATAAAAAGAGAAATTATTTTTTAATTAGTATTAAAATAAAAAATAATATCATTATTATTATTTTTTGGTATTTTAACACTTTTTTCATCTACAAAAATATCTTTTAATATTTCTTCACATTCTGTTTTTATTAAAGGTAATGTAAATGTATATATAATAAAGAGATTATGTTGTTCTGTCATTCCTTTACCTTCAATACAAGAAACATAATTGTATTGAGTAACTGATGTAGATTCAATATCAATATAAGTATCATCAATATATTTAATTTTTTTATTAAATCCAAATAGTGCTTCTAATAATGAAATTTCAACATTCATAATTAAATCTTTATTTTTTATTTTAAAAATATTATGAGGTAATATTTCAATATTTATAATTAAATCACTTTTTTGATTTAAATAATAATTTCCTTCTGATTTTACCTGTATCTTATTTCCATTTTCTAGATTTTTTGATAATGAAAAATTAATATTTCTTGTTAAATAATTTTTTCCCTTTCCATCACATTTATTACAATTATTTTTCAAATTTTTACCTTTACCTTTACATTTTTCACAATTTACTATAGTCTGACTAATCATACTACCTATTTGTTGAATATACATTTTATTACCTTTTCCATTACAATCATTACAATCTTCTAATAAACCACCTTTACCTTCACAATCTTCACAATATTTTTGAAATAAATAAGAAATACTTACATTCTCTTGTTTATACACTTGATCTAAACTAACACTTAATTTTAGTTCAATATTTTCAATTATAATATTATTAGGTTGGAAACCTGGTGGAAATCCTCCAGGGAAAGGGAAACCTGGTGGAAAACCAGGGAAACCTCCAGGGAAAGGGAAACCAGGTGGGAAACCAGGTTGAAATCCTCCAGGGAAACCTGGACGTGAATTTTGTTTAAATAAATCCATGCCAATTTGATCATATAAATTTCTTTTTTCAGAATCCATTAATACTTCTTTTGCTTCTAATAACTCTTTAAATATTTTTGTAGATTGTTCTTTCATTTCTTCTGGTTGTTTATCAGGATGATTAATTTTTGATAAATTAATATATGATTTTTTTATTTCTATTTCACTAGCATCAGTTTTTACTTTTAAACGATCATATAATATTGTATCTTTAACCATTTTTTTCTATATATTTTATATATTTTTAAACCTAGATAAAATTATCATATAATATAAAATTATCATATTATATAAAATGACAACAAATAATTTCAAAGCTAAATCGGTTAAAAAGGTTAAAAAGGTTAAATCGGTTAAAAAGGTTAAATCGGTTAAAAAGGTTAAATCGGTTAAAAAGGTTAAATCACTATGTAAACAACGTTTATCTAAAAAAATTGCTAAAAATATGAAAGAAATGAAAGAAGGTAGATATAAATCTCCAGCACAAGCAATAGCTGTTTCATATTCTCAAATATTAAAAGAATTTCCTCATTGTAAAAAAGTTTTAAAAAAAAAATAAATTATTATCTTTTAGTAATTTTTCAAATCGTAACTTATTTTGTGACTCATATTCATCTAATATCCATTTTATATAATAAATATTTGTTGTAATATTATAATAATTATCTATAGCATCTTGATAATCTCCTAATGTTAAAGTAAAACTATCTATATTTTGATCAATTATATGACCTAATAATTGCTCTTCTCCATGACCATATCCTTGTTGTGTTATATATTCAGCATATTCAATAACTTTATCCATAATAGTAAGACCAATTTCTCTTTCTGTTGTATAAAATAATCCAGTACATATATATTTATAATTACTATAAAATAATTTCAAGTCATTATAGTCATCAGGATTCCAATATCCAATAACTGTAATTGTAAACTTTGGTCGTGGACAATTAAAAATAGTATTTAATTTATTATATACTTTATCACTTGTATAATTAGTAGATTTGTTTGGAGCTTTTGTTAATATATTAAAATCCATCCAAGAAAAATATTCTGTATTAAACTTATTTTCTTGTATAGATTTTTTCATAAAATAAAATTTAGATATCAATAATATATGTATATCTGTTTTACATCTTTCATCTTTTGTAGGCCAATATATTTCACGATTTTTATTTATTTGTTCTTTATATTTAAAAAAGTACAAGTCT
>Ga0209355_1000312_pt1 | contig 30014 bp, 44 predicted proteins | sample LauGreSBDMM110SN_3_FD_187563 | JGI IMG/M metagenome (GOLD analysis project Ga0209355, IMG submission 187563) | Freshwater lake microbial communities from Lake Michigan, USA - Sp13.BD.MM110.SN (SPAdes) (version 2) | ecosystem: Environmental > Aquatic > Freshwater > Lake | place: Lake Michigan... | reverse complement strand
GTAATGATACGAAAGACTGCTCTAAGTCAAACTGACAAATTTGAGCCATTGCAGATAGAGAACATACATCAATCTCTACAGATGCAAGGTCATCAGTTGATGCATTGAATCCGCAATTTTCTGCCTGCAATACCTGTCCAAAGACCACATTAGAAATTTTAGTCTTATACTTCACTCCTGGTAATGTACGGTAGTTGTCTACTACTTCTTCATTTAAATAAGCTCGGCTATAAAATGCCTCACTGTTAGCTTGTAATAATGCAGATGCATCAATGTCCAAGTCAAATTTTAATTTTCTACTCATTTTTTTTGTTTTTTATTTAGTTATTATTATTTAAAAATTTACTCACCATACTGAACTTATCATGCTGTGATAATTTAGTAGCTTCTACTTCTACTACTTCCTCACCTTCAGACATTACTTCCTCCATGTGATTTCTTAAATCAGCTATCATTGCTATTAAAGCATTGATTTGCTCATCAATTACAGGTTGTACTATAGCCAGGATAGCTTCAGCATCAGCAGCAGGATCAATAGCCATCTCTTCTGTGGCAGGTGTCTCCTCTATTACTTCCTCTTCTACTACTGTCTCTAGTGCAATCTCTTCTGTCATTGCTTCTTCTTCAACAACAGGTGCATCTTTTATCTCAGTAACTTCTCCATCAACTACGATGTAGATCTTACCCTCGATTAGATGCTCTCCATCAGGTAACTTCATATTTATTTTATTTATTTGATTACTTAGTTTTAAGCCTAAGAATCCCTCTATTGAGAATCCTATCTGCTCATTTTTCACTAGCTCATTATAGTACTCTTTATCAGTTACCTGAGCTGTTACCATTAATGTGCCTTTAGGTACTTCAATACCATAACTAGAGTAGGCTTTATCTTTCTTAGGATCTTCTACTATCCATGCCTCAAGTACATAAGCTGGCACTGTCTTATCAGTATCATGCTCTAGGTTAAAGACATTCCTATTAGTAAGGTCTTGCATAAACTTAGAATGAATCTGCTCAATAGTCTCAGCTGTAAATTGTACATAATATTCATCATCCTCCTCATCATTCCTATATATCTCCATAGGTATCATTGCAGGAGCTACTACTCTATACTTTAGGTCATCTGAGAAAAACAATTTTTTGTGTTCATCAAATGCTAGACCTTTGGTAATAATGGCAGGAGTTGAGGTGAAAGCTATTTGCTCAATCCCTAACTCTTCACCATCTGAATACTCAGGATCTATAGTAATTTTATAGATTGGTATGTCTTTTGTCATAACTATATTATATTTTTTTTATATTTGTTCAAAAATTAAAACTATGATAAAATTATTCGGCAAAGAAATCCCATCTAAGATGGATGAGCTTACCCTAGAGCAGTTCCAAAAGATATCTGCTATCCATAACAGTGATGAATATGATACTCTTGAGAAACATTGTAAAGTCTTTGAGTACTTAGGCATTACAGAGGATGAGATGGATGTAGATTTTGACCTGTTCTTAGCTAATGTTAAGGAGTTTAATAATAATAACTATGATAAGAAAGATGCTATTGAAGAGATAGAGATAGATGGCTATACTTATAAGGCTGAGATGAAGCTCTCAGTGAAAGATAGTAGGATTGTTGAAAAAATTGTTAAGAAAGATAATAAAGAATATATATCAGATATCATGGCTCTTATGTTTAAACGAACTGACCTATCCAATACTGAGCATTATGATCCTGCACATCTTAAGCACAAAGCTAAACTATTCAGCAAGCTCAAAGCAGATATATCTATCCCTTACCTTACCTTTGTAACCTACAAAATTACTAACCATGCAGAATCTCAAACTACCAAAGCAATGGAGTCAGATATCAGTGAGTCAGTTCCTGGAGATCAGGAGTCTGAGCAGTGAGGATGGAATGTTTAACTATCAGATTGATGTACTTTCTGCTTTAACTGATAGCGATATCTCTAAATTTGAGGAGCTAGATATAGATGAGTTATCAGTATTGACTGAGCAGATTAAATGGTTGCAGTCAGAGCCATCTAAGAGGTATAAAAATAAGCTAGATAAGTATGTACTCAAGCCATTCAATAAGATTAGTCTAGGAGAATTTATAGACCTTGAGCATTACTTCTCTAATAACTACCTAGACCACTTCTGCCACATCTTAGCATTGCTGTACAGGAGAACATCTAAGAATGTTTATGGTGATGATATCATAGAGCCTTATGAGTATAGTCCTAGAGATAGATTAGATTGGTACTTAGACTATCCTATTACTGATGTTTATGGATTGATACCTGAGTATCTAAAGTATAGAGAGAACTTTACCAATACCTATACTAATTTACTAGTAGATGTAGTGACTGATGATGAGGTGCTAGAAGATGCTGATGAGATTAAAGAGCAGAAGAGAGAACAGCAAAAGCAAAAGTTTGCTTGGGAATCTACTATCATGTCTCTATGTAATGATGACCTAAGCAAGTTCAATAGTATCTTAGAGATGCCTGTAGTGTTAGTCTTTAATATCTTAGGAATGAAAAAGACCTTAGACTAGTAATCTAGTGTACCTGTAAAGTCTCCGAATAAAGGTAAGAAATCAAAGAATACATCCTGTCCTCTTTCTACTATATTAACAGCATCTAAGATAGGATAAGTATTGAGTAAGTATTCTGTATAATCTGCAAAGATTTCAGAGTAGATATCTGCATCATATAATGCTACATTAAATTTATAGACTAGATCATAAGGTGCTATACTAATAGTACCATTATTAAGGAATCCAAAGTAATAAGCTGCAAGAATTTGTATTCTAAGATTTGACTTATCTGTAATCTCTGCATTTATTCGTACTGAGTCTACTAGAGTACCTGTATCTACTAATCCATTTTGTCTAATAACTTTCTTAAGGATGTTAGCCATCCTATTTCTCATCTTATATTTAATGTTATATGCCATAACTATATTATACTAAGTATTAAATTTGTTCTATTTGTAAAGTCACTTCTCCATTAGGACAAAAAGTATTGTATACATGATAAGGCATCTCTAGTCTCACCCTGTTATCTCCATTGTCAAAGTATGTACCGTATTGAGTAAAGTCAGAGCCTTGAGCATTAGCATTACACATAGCTACAAATGCACCTATTTCACCTGATGATACCCCTGTCTGAACATCCCACTGTACACCATTACAAAAGAAAGCTATACTGTTTGAAACAAAAACATCAGGATCTATCACCTGACTATAAGCTGTATATATTTTTTTAGGGATAGGACAGTTAGTCCATGATGGAATCACTACTGAAAGATTCATCTGCCATCCTGCAGCATAGTCTAATAGATCATTATTCAATGGTATGAATGTAGGCTGTCCATCTATATCAAAGTCATAGTCATCTGAGAATGTAAACTCTAAATAAAGGTCCTGGAGTATCTGCTGAGTATCACTTAAAATAGTAGTGATGTTAGCTCTATCCATCTGAATAATATCAAAGCAATACAGCTCTATTGTAAAGATAGTTACATTCTCATAGGGAGTAACTCCTGTAGGAACTACATAGACTAGTGGATACTTCTCATCTTTAGTAGCAAAGTTTACCATTTGCTCTTTAAAGTCTGAGCCTACCTTTTCTACCTGTGCATGATTGTCATAGAAAGCAGTAATCTTATCTACTATGGATTGATAGCTTATCATAATACTGAATTATTTTGTATGTTATTAATATGATTCTGTGATGATGTTATCTCAGTCTCAGATACTACTGCTGTTACTGTTATGTTATTAGAGCCACCTCCTGCATTCACTTGACTACCTGTATTTGCTTGACCAAATAGCTGAGGACCTGCTGCTGGTGCTACTGCTGTGGTGGATGTACCTGCTCCTCCTACATCAGGTGTTGCAGGGGCTGATGCACCACCTCCAAACTGAGTGCCTGCAATAGTAGCAATACTTGCTGCAGTTGCTGTTACTGCTGCTCCTATCCTTATTGCTGATGCTACTCCTAAAGTAAAGTCAGGTACAGTCAATATAGCTAGAATAGCTTGAGCTCCATTGATTGCAGCCATTGCTAACTGCATAGCTTTTTGTTGTTTGAATTGAGCTCTCAATATCTTCTCTTCTTCTTTACTACCTTTCTTAACTCCTTTAAGTTTAGCCTCCATTCCTATGGATGCCAAAGAATTAATAGAATTAAGTGCATCAGTTGCTGTATCTAATCCTCCTTTTATAGTAGCTATTTCTTTCTGTCTTGATTCCTCAATAATTTTATCCTGCTTATCCTTTTCCTCTTTAAGTTTTGCAGTCTTTTTTTCCTGTGCATCTTTATCAATATCTATAATCTGTTGAGCTAGCTCTTTCTCTAATCCTTTTACTATTTCAGCATTAGAACTAAACTGATTCATCTTAGCCTCTGCTGCTTGAGTAGCTTGTAACTTTTTAAATTCAGTATCATTTAATAGCAATCTTTGAGTCTCTAAGAATACTGCATCCTCATCAGCTATTCTCTTTAGATTATCTGCATCTGTAATAGCCTTAGCAGCATCTGCATACTTTTTATTAATAGCAGCCTCTTGTATCTTTTGACCATCTACTAATGCAGTAGTATCATTCTTATATTTATTAGCTTCAGCTATCTTAATAGCATAGGCAGCCTTTAAATCATCTAGCTCAATCTGCTGAGCAGTCTTAGTAGAATCAGTTACTATCTTTCTAGCTTCTGCAATTTGTTGCATTGATGCTTTATCTGCAGCTGCATATTTCTCATTAGCTGCCTTTTGTTTAGCAGCAGCTTCTTTATTGTCAGCAGCTAAGTCATCTAGTTCTTTTTTATTGGCAGAGTTTTTAGCTACAACTTTATCACTATTAGCTTGCTTTATTATTTCATTCTCTGCATCTACTTGCTTTTTTAATTCTAATCTTTTATCATCATAAAATTTACCATCTAAATCTTTAATGTCATCTTGTTCTTTTTTAGCTTGTTTTTTTCTTATATTAGCCTCTTTTATTTTAGTGTTACTTACTTCCTCCTCTTGCTTAGCAGTTTCTATTCCTGCAGCTTTAAGCTCAGCAATCTCTCTACCCAAATCTCCTACTACCTGAGCCTCTCTTAACTTAGATGATTCACTTACTTTTTTATTAGCTGCTGCTGATTTCTCTGCATTATCTTCAGCTGCATAAGTTGTAAGACCTAACCAATCAGTCATGGATTTGAATCCCTGAATCAAAGCATTAATAGGTGCCATTAGTGCTTTCATTACATCATCTAATAATCCAAAAGATTTAAGTACTAAAACTATAGCAGCCACAATAGCAGCTATTATAATAGGAATGTAGAATATAGGATTGATTAATATCTGAGCTCCTAGTTTTAGGAATGCTTTACCTAAAGTTCCTGCAGTCTCACTCATGCCTTTTAATGACTTAGTAATATCAGTCTTATTAATACCACCCAAAGCAGTAGCAAAAGTCTTAGACTTCTCTGCTGCCTCCTCAAAGTCCAATGACATCAATGAGTCTTTAATCCCTCCTAATCCATTGCTTACCTGTTCAAATTTAGAGCCTGATGCAAATACAGCAACTGCATCATTAGCATCCTTAATTCTATCACTGAGTACTCCTGCTTGTTGAGCAAGTGCAGCCATTTGTGCAGGATCAGTAGCACTAGCTATAGATCCTTTCAATTCTCTTAACTCAGCTTTCATCTGAGCTATGCCTTGTATCTTAAGTGGTATTACTACTTCATTCATATACTCTGATTTCTATTGTGTTATTAGTTAAGTGTGCATCATGTTCGACTGCATTAGGGCTATGTAGGTTAGTAGTTGTAATCTCTATAATACTTGTAGTTTTTTGTCTTATCAAAACTATAGCATTTGCAACTAATTGACTAGCCATAGCATAAGTTTTATTTAAAGTAAAAGCTCCTGTTAATGTACCATTATATACACCTACTGCTGACCTAGTCCAAACTATTGGTCCTATAGTATTCTCTAGCTCTATGACTGTAGGTGCATTAGTAGATGTCTGAGTAATCAAAGCTATGTATCTCTGATAGTTGCGTAGCATATCATTCGCAGGTCTACCATTTATAGTGCTAGTCACTGTAAGATTAGTAGTAGCTATTCCATCATTCTCTAGACTTAGACCATTACCTACTATTAAAGCATTAAGTCTATCTCCTATCACATTACCTGAGCCTAATATAATAGAATTATGATTGTCAGTAGTTACATTGGTCTTAGTATTATACCCTTGCATTATACTTACAATCTGCTCACCATTACCTGGTCCTTTATTTATTGCCATATCTATCCAAAGTTAGGTAAATCTATTTCAGTCTCTAAGCTAATCAATTCTACCTTAGTAGGCACTAAGTCATTAGCATTGTAATCTATTACTTTATTAATACTCCACCAACTATTGTCTATCCTTATCTTATCATTCAGCTCCATTAGTTGGATGTCTACCTCATTGAGTAGAAAGTAGGCAGTCAATAGCTTACCTCCATTTATCTGTGCTACTGTTCTTCTCCAATATCTATTGTAAAGATTGTTATCAGTGTTCTGAGCTACTTGATAGTAGTAGTATTGTGCAGTGGCAAAGTTAATATCTGACACAGGTCTAAATGGATCAGCTCCTCCAAAGTGTGAGAGGTAGGGATATTTTCCATCTGTAGATGTTTGTATATTATACCCTGAATTAATTATAGCCCACTGAGCAGTCAGCTCACCATTATCATATAATATCCTTATGTTAACCTTAGGTGCTGCACCATTTAGTAATGGTAGGAATGCACCGAATACTGTAGGCTGTACAGGTGTAGGTGAGAAGATAAGCTCTTTGACATCTATACCTTTCACATACTCATTATCAAAGGTTACCTCTACTTGTCCATATATCTCATTAGTGATTCCTGTATAGATTGTATTAGGTGAGTCAGTATCTGCCTTATATGTTAGTCTTAACTTCTTATTGCTAAGCTCAGGGATAAAAATCATAGATTGCTCCTTATCTTTCATCAGCTTGTTAGTCCAATCTACAGCCTTACCTGAATCATAGTACTCATCTCTACTGATTAGGATTAAGTTAGTCTGACTATCAGGATCACCAGTAGCATAAATATTATACATCATAAAGATGCTCTTAATAAAATCTGACTGCTTAATCTTCTCAGGGATAAAGGTGTTCATAGTAGTAATACCACTGTCTAATGGCATGTTATCAGATGGTCTGATAGTTACATCAAAACTAGTAATATCTAAATCTATATTAGGAGTCTGAGGAGTAGTAGTAGTGCCTGGCTGCCAATAAACAAAAGTATTAACTACTTCTCCTTGAACAAAAGTATTAACTACATCTACTCCTATCTGCATTATCTGTATATCATTTATATCTATCCCTCCTGATGATGAACCATCAGTTGTAGCATTAAAGGTAAATATCTGATTAAATGTGCCTAATGATATTACTGTAGGAGTTGCAAAATAATTAACATCATCACTATAAATTAAATCAGGTAAATAACATTTTGCATTTAAACCATCTCCTACTCTTACTCTTAAAAAAACTCTATAGGCAGCAGTTCCATCAGGAGATAATCTTACTGATGTATTGAAATTTAAAGATAGTTCACCTGCCATTGATACCTCATATACATAAGACTGCCCTGAGCCTGTACCTACCCATTGAGGAGTAGTGTACTGACCATTAGCAGGATTAAATTTATTAGAAGGATCTAATATCTCAGTAAATCCTGTAGTTAAATCTCTAGCCTCCATAGGATACTGAGTCAAAGAAGTCCAATTTGCTGTGCTAAGTATATCCTGAGTCTTTAATTCACTAAACGCTGCTTTCTCTGCCACTACTTTATAATCAGTCCAATCCACTACATTCTGATCACCATTGTATGGTATCAGTAGCTTATCAAAGTTCGCAGCTTCTAGTCCATCCCAAGTATAAGTATATCCTGCTGTAGCAAAGATTCTATCAAAGTAAGTTTGAGCATAGATAGCAGGCTTAAACCAATTTAGCTGATACTGATCGTTTATGTTAAATGGCATCACATACTTATAGCCATCTGCTAAAACATTATCAAAGGTATCAATCACTACATCAGCATCTACTGCATGATCTAAGTCTGAGAAATCTATATCATTCAAATACTTATTAGAGATGTCAGTAAAGAATGTACCTCTATTCTCTTTAATCAATACCTCATACTCCACCATCTGCTCATAGGCTGAGGTGAGCTGTGACTTCTTAATGTTTATGAGCTGAAGAGTTGCGTTTGTCATAACAGGTATACCATCCTGAATAACATCACAGCTAGTGAGCTGATTAATATTAAAAGTGCCAGCTTGTATGTTTACATCATAGTAATGATTGAGCAGTCTATCGTTATTGCTATTACCTACTAAAGTAATGGTCTTACTAAAGTTACCTGTTCTCTTAGATATATCCCTGATATCTCCAATGCTAAAGTTAAGAGGGAATGATGTACCCTCTTTGACATCTAGGTATCCTGTGTTAAGTTGTATCCTAACCATTGATAGGAGTATTAAGTGCTAGCTTAATAGTTACTGATTGCTTAATTAGATTCTTATTTCGCTGTCTAAAGTTCTCAAAAGATGTAGCATCTATAGTGCAAGCTCTAGTATCTGTACCATTGTGGTAGAATACTTGAGGCGATGTCAGTAGCTCCTGGAATCTATCAGCATTGTATTGGTCCATCCAATTAGTATTCAATTCTAAGGTATTAGATACATTAGTGTTCAGTGTTCTGTTACCTATAGCATCAGGGTTATATATCCATTCATCAGCACCTGATACATAACCATCAACGTGCTGATTATACATCTCTCTAGTAATCTGCCCTTTCTCATAGGTCTTAAGTTGAAATGCAAAGTGCTGCCATGATCCCATTCTATCTAGGTAGTATAGTGCATCTTCATTGATAGCACATCTATTGTCATACTGAAAGTAGTATCTAAATTCAGAGCCATTATCTCCTACTATCTCTACATAGTAATCTTGATTAGGTTGAGTATTTGGATCTACTGTAAAATTATATAAACCATCTGCAGGTGTATGAGAGAACGGTCCTAGAAATAATCCATCATTAGCAGTATTATAATAACTTAATGTATAAGCCACTCCATTATATACCCTACACATTAGATAATAAATAAACCCACTATCTGCTACAAAAGCAGCTGCAGTAGATGAGGTGTTAGGATTCGAGAGAGATGTAAGTGCATAGCTAGGATTAAATAAGCCATAATATTCTGTAGATGGGAATGATCCCTGAGCATAGATGCCTAAGCTATAAGCTCCATTGAATACCTCTTGGTCCTCTATAATCTCATCATCTAATACCTGAGTCTTTCTTAAATCTGCATAGGTAACAGTGCCATTGATAGTGTCATCAGTAACAGTATCCCATCTAGCATTTATAACAAATAGGTTAGCACTAACAAAGATAACAGTATGCAATCCCTCTACTGTAGGATTAGCAGCTATACCTCCTGCTGCCTGAGTAATACTAATCTGATCACCTAGCACAAAACCATGAGCATTGTATTGTATCTCTACATCTCCTCCTCCACTTTCTACAAGTGAATTAGTATAGATAATATTACTAGTAAACTCATAGCCAAACTCTATATCATATTGATACCATGATTCATTCACTTGACCAGATGTAAAGTTCCATCTCACCAATGATTGCATCAGCTTACTTATATCCTGCTCACCATACCCTGTGCCATATACAGGCAGAGTCTTATACTGAGCTATCTGAGTAGCTGAACCTGCAGGATAGATAGTAAAGATGTACCTAAAGCCAGGAGCATTGTTATCAGCATTATCTATGATATACTTAATAGGATTATAAGCAGGCATCAGTACTTGAGGCTGTGCTATTATAGTAGTACTAGGCATCTTATCTAGGTGTTAGTAAAGTGCTGCAGTAAATAAATTAATGTCTGTAAATGTCTCTTTGTTAATAGTGCATGACAGGTCAAATAATATAATCCCTTTATCAGTTCCTATATGCACTTGACTATCTGATACTAGAGCATAGCTAACTGACTCACCTGAATCATTAGTAAAGTTCTGTAATACATACTCTGTCTTATTAAAGGTTATTTTACCCTTGCTTGTTTTTATATTGCTCATTGCTTTATTATTATAAGTTATATCCTACTAATTTATATCCTACATTACGAGATTGTAGCGTAGCACCTCCTACATTATTCATAACAAATAGAAAATATATATCTGATGTGTTATTAAATGGTAAGTTTTCTGTTGGTAAAATACTAGTAAAATCAGAAGATTGCTGACCTGATGTTACGGCTAAACTACCTATATTACTTCTTATAGATACCCACCTTACACATCTTACAGTTGATATTCCTGTTAATAACATATTAACTCCTGTAGCAAATAGAGTAGCTCCTGTAAGTGAGTTAGTACTATTGATATAAACTAATCCCTGTACTGCTGTACCTGTGCCTGCAATTCTAGATGGCATCCATTGTAACTCAAATACACAGTTACTACTAAAAGTATTAGCAGGTAATAAGAATGAATCTGATATAGCATTAGTAGCACCTGTAATAGTTGTGCCTACTGTATTAGATACTGCAGGTACTTTCATCCCTCCTGCTATCACTAAGTCACCACTACCTAAAATAGTATTGCTATTAATAGTCTTAATGTTAGTAGCACTTACTAGAGTAGCTTGTAGCCCACTCTTTATGTTTGCACCTGTCACTGACTTTGTTACATAGCCACCTGCACCATCACTCTCACTAATCTCTACTAAGTCAGTAGCAGCTAATGCTGTACCCTTTGCTGTTAATTGACTAATCTTTTTATTTGCCATTATATATATTTATTTATTGTGTTACTCTTTCATACAAACTATCCTCAGTGAATCTGCTATCTCCTATCTCAGTGATTCTGTCATCACTAAAGACAGGACCTGTAGTAGCTAGTAGCCATGCCTCCATCCAATTTGCATTGACTGTAGTATCTTGACCTAACTCTTTCACTATATCCTGGAGATAGTCAGTAGATGTAGATGGATCACCTCCTACTGCAGTTAGCAAATCTTTCATTAAATCAGTAGAGGTAGCTAAGTTCACTCCATAGAATTGAGCTATGCCATTAAGGTAGCTACCATTAACGAGACCTACTCCTAGATTATCTGCTATTTCTTTTAATGTATCACTCATAACTATATTACATTAGGTTAGCTTTTTGTTTAGAACGCATAGTAAGAGTCATCAGTATAATACTCCTGCCTGATGTAAGTGGTGGCGTACCTGATCGCATCCATGGCATCGTCCCAAATTTTTTGTGGTTCATCCATGATCTGATCACCAATTTTCTTCCACTTATAGTTCTCATACTCTTTCATTATCTGCTTATCCTCCTGACAAAATACTCCAAAGGTCTTAATGTTATCTATGCCTTTCTTTACTACCTTGTTAGCATTATGCACATCATACCCTGCAGTATTCATCTCGGCTATTATCTCAGGTCTTGAGTAGTCAGCCATAATCTCTATCTGCTTATCTACATTCAATGCATCCATCTTCTCTATGAGCTGAGTAGTGGTGAGGTAGCTTTCATAGATAATCTTTTCAATGAAGATGTCATTGTCACAGTAATAGACTCTGACTAGAGCTGTGGGGTGATTGTATCCAAAGTCTAAGCCCATTACATACTTTACAAACTTAACAGGTCTATGAGCTATAAAAGTCCAATTAGAATAGATGTTACTCTTAGAGATAGCTTTCTCCCCTAGAGCATATATCTGATACATTGCCTCATCAGTTCTCTTCAAGTCCTCTATCTGCTTCTTAATGCTATCAGGTAGGAATGGATTATCTTTGTAGGTAGACTTAATCAGTATGCTCTCCTCAGTTGGTAGGTCATAGAGCCAGGAGGATGACTCAGAGGGATTGTAGTCAAAGATTAGCTTGTCTTCTGTTCTCATGTTCAGCTGAGTAAAGTCATCATAGAATAACTCATTAGCCTCATTGCACCATGCCACATCCCTCTTCCTACCTCTTATCTTCTGCTCATCATCTACTGAGAAGAACTCTACTATAGATCCATTAGGGAATGAGTAGATATGCTCTGACTTGTTATGATTGCTAACCTCATAGATGTCCATGCTCTTCATGATCTCTAGAAAGTCCCTCATCACTGTAGCTCTCAGTGCAGGGAATGTCTTTCTAATGATTGACACTACCTTATTCTTATTCTGATAGCAGTAGACTATTAGCATCTGACAAAGGCTGTAGGTCTTAGATGACCTTGAGCCTCCCTCATTGATAATGAATCTTAGTGCAGGATCAGTGAGAGCTGCATAGTTCTTTTGGAATATAACGGTACTATCTATCTCCATTGGCATAAGCATAAGCATAGGCTAGCATCTCCATCTGCCTACTATCACTGATAATGGCTATCCTGTTTATCTTTACTACTACCCCTTTCTTAGAATAGATGTAAGCCTCAACAGCTAAGCACATCATTTCAATCCTTTGCACTAGTAATGATGTTCACCTTAATCTCAGAGATGTCCTTACCATTGGTAGTGATGTCTGATTTCTCGGTTAGGTTGTTTAGTCTCTGAGTGATGGATGGATTGTATTGACCAACCATGCCACCATTAATTTGGTCCTGGCGAATCTCTCTCCTTATATGCGTACAGACAACCTTATATTCTGAATATCTATCTCCTGAGTTATCAAAATAGTTATGGATATCACCATACTCTTTAAATGCCCATACCTCAAATCCATCTAATGTCAAAGGTACTTCTAAAGGTATAGCTACTATCTCTCCTGTCTTATTAGATAAGCTGTAAGAATGTCTAGGATTGTCTTTAACTTTCTTTTTATATATAGCCCAAAGCTCCATCATTTGCTCAGGGGATTCTAGTGTTCTCGGTCTACCTGCCATTATCCTTGTCTATTGTATTGCTTAGTATAATTCTTACTTGATTTCAGCTTAGAGGTCTTACTCTTAGCATGAACACCTGGTCTCTTTAACTTAGGCTTTCTGCAGAATGATATGCTACTCTGCTTCTGTGACATCCTCCTCAGATTCTACAGTAGGCTCATCTACTACAGGAGCAGGAATAGGTCCTTTGACTGCTTTATACTTAATAACTTTAGGCTCAGATACCGTAGGCTCTTCAAACATATAGCCTAGACCTATAGACTCACAAAAAGTATAATTCTCAGTTGAGACATTTACATTATTTCCTTTGTGAGATACTTTTACTCCAATAAATTCATTTTTAATTTTCATCTCTTAGTTGTTTTAAATCATTTTTAATCTCTTGTATCCAATAGTGAGCAGATGTAACAGGTATTCTGAAATATTCTGCCATTGCTCTAGCTGTACTGTATCCTTTATCAAAATAACATTGAAACACTATCAGCTTAATCCTATCTGTTATCCTCCCTCTATAAGTCTCTATCACTGCCATGTTATTCTGATACTGCATATCTTCTCTAATCTTATCGTATAAATCCGTATCATCATCCATCACTATAGGCATAGTACTATCTGTAGCTGTCACTCTCTCTTGCCTATTAGTTAGTGATGTACTCCATAGGATCTGCATCTTAATAGTATTTAATAGATATGCTTTCACCTTACCAGGATCAGTTACCTCTATATCTATATTACATAAATATAGAAAAGAGTTATTTATTACAGCATCTGCAGATATTGTAGACTTCATTCTTACTAGAAAATAGTTAGTATATTTCCTTATCTCTTTGTAGTGAGCTGATATGTAGTTATCAAGTATAGGTCTCATACCATTGGATAAAGTCCTTATACCATATCTTTCTTCTTACACCACTACAAAAACATTCCTTATCAGGAGTACCTGTTACTCTTACCTTAATAGGCTTGAGTTTTAATAAATGAATCTTATAAGACTGTTCTTTCTCAGGTAGATTGAATACCTGTTGTATTATTACTTGCTCAGCTTCTGTAAACATTCCTGTAGTATAAACGATAGTAAGGCTACAATAGTTGCTTCAATGAATGACCAGGTGCAAATTAATGTTAGCCAAAAAGATATGCATTTAATACAGCTAGCAGATGAATGTAGATATATTGCTAGATTGCTAAACCTAATTTTTCTAAAGATTGAGTCAATCAGTAGTTGTAATGGCTCAAAGTTTACTATAAACCATGATATTGCGATGTAGGTTAGTATGTTCATTTGCCAAAAATAACAAAGGCAGCCATAAGACTGCCATAAAGTTATTAATTATTTAGATAATTTTTCCACCATTTGAGGTAGAACTGCTCATTGACAGCCTTACCATTGGTGAATCTCCAAATGGAGCAGTAAGAGACTCCGATATCCTCAGCATAATGACTGAGCTTGTATCTATTGGTGAGCTTAGACTTAGTCTCTTTAATCATAAAGTCCTTTAGGCTCTGCCCCTTAGAAAGGGAGATCATCTCCAGGATTATCAGGTACATGAGCAGGAGCTACTGCAGCTGCAGTCAATACTTCTATTTTCCATAACTCTAATGAGTTGAAATGCTTATCCTGCCATTCTCTACCTCTCAGATTGAATGATGCCTCCACCTCTTCACCTACTCTACAGCCATCTAGTAGAGCTGTTTTATCTCCATTAGCCTGTAGGGTGATGTATTGGGGATATTTACCATCCTCTACTGTTATTACTAGCTCTCTCTTAGAGAACTTCTCAGTAACTTGTACTGTCTCACCTATCACTTTGATAAGTCCTTTTACTTTGTACTCATTCATATTATAGTTGTTATTAAATTATACATACCTAGTATTATCAATCCATAAATTATCAGCATTAGGATTATTGCCATTGTTTTCTCGGTCATACTACTTTAGTAGGGAATGGATTAGGATTGTACTCACCATACTGCAGTAGTGCTAACTGTTCTGCATACTCCTGAGCTTTCTTAGCAGCAAATTTACAGCTGATACCAGGATTGTTTTGAATTAGTGCTTGCATAGCTGCTATCATGGCAGCCTCATAGAATTTATCTCTCATGTTATTGTTGTTTCATTTGTGTTAAACATTGATTTAATAATAAAGCATAGGTAGAAACATTAATTGTCCATCCAAAGTGTTTTGATACTTTTTTTTCTTCAACTTTTAATATGTCTTCAAAAATAAAATTATAATTTTTAAGGGTTTTAATCTCTTCAATAAAATCAATTCCTTTAATTCTTTTTAATTCTTTACATGCTTGATCAAAACGATAAGTATTTGTCATCCCAAAAAATGTTCTATTTGATTTAATCCAATCCCACATATCATATTTATTTAAAGTGTTTGGTGCATCTGCATGACAAGTTTTACACAACAAAACATAGTTACTTGGAGTATCTAATCCTTTTAAAGAATGAGGTATAATATGACATCTTTCTAATCTTATTGTTTTTAATCTTTTATTTTCTTTATTATCTCCACAATTCCAACAATGTGTAAGGCATTGATGCCAATTAAAATTTAAATAATTATCATCTATATTGTTATTTTGTATCCAATAATCTGCTATTTCAGTTAATTTTGTTTTTATTGTCCTCATGTTATTTATTATTTAATTGATTAATATACTTAACATAGTACTCAGTGCAGTAATGCAACCGTACCTTAATCTCCTCCTCAAGCTCCAGGTCTCTAGTGAAGAGTAGAGTAGTGATTCTCTTCTCAGGAGCTATATGATCTACCTGATGCAGTGATAAGTTCTCCCATTCATTCAGTAGTGATGGATGAGTAGAGACCATGCAATAGCATAGAGTAGCATAGTTCTTATCATATAACATCATGTATGCACGAAGCTGCCACTCATAGAGTTTCTCTATACCCTCTTCAGGAGTAGCAGGGAAAGTCTCTAATGACCATGAGGTCTTTATATCTATAATTTGATCATCTAGTACTATATCAGCCTCTCCTGTGAGCCATTCGTTATTCACCCTCTCAGTGTTCTTTACCATGCTAGTAAATGATACAGTATTAAGTAGAGCAATAGAATCATTCTCCTGCAGATTGCCCTTATTAATGTACTTATTATTGAGTTCTACATTATAACCATAGAAATCCTGCTTAGCTACACCTCTGATATAGCTCTTAGTAGTTTCAGATAGCACCTCAGACTTAGTCCGAGATGCTGTCATTAGTTTTCCGAGTGAAGATGGATGCCATTTCATAATCCTCTAAGATTAACTTTATCATTTTCTGATCTTCTATAATTATATATTTTATGAATTTGATTTTTAAACTCTTCACGAGTTCTATGATTTTTTAATAATAATGGTTGTATTTTTAATTTGTTTAAAAACTCTTTAAATTTAAAATCAGGATTTTTAAATAAAGTTATCATTGTTCCAATAAAAGCATTAGAATCATAATGTTCAAAAAGTGGTTTTATAAGTTTTATTTTATCAGCCCATTCCTGTGCTAAATCAAAATCTCTACCTATCCATGTTCCATCTTCAATGCATTCTTTATTTTCACCTTTTCTATTATGTGTAGAATCAGTTGTATTATTACAAAAAGCTATACAAACAGAAAGACTAAAATCTTTATTTTTTTCTGCAAACTTGTTTAACTTAATATAAGATTTTACTCCCATACCTGCATATCCATCTACAAAATCTTTTTTACCCCAATTCTTTTGATTAAGATTTAAAGTATGCACTTCTGTAAGTGTATAACCTTTTACAATTATGTAATAAACAAATGATTCAGCTTCTTTAGCAGCCATTAATCTATGCTGTCCATCAATTACTTCCATGCTTTCATTTACTAAAATAGGATTGCATTTCATTCCATTAACACGAATTGAATTAGTCAATCGTTTAATGTGTTGTAAATTTGGAACTCTGTTACCATCAATATTTTTAAAGATTGATAGGTTACTTGTTTGGTAAACCTTGTTTACCTCTTTGTTGTTTTGCACTTGGGTACTATTATTCGCCATTGGTGCTGTAGTCATGTTAAACATATATTTATTTATTTATTGATTACTAATTATAAAAGCATGATTGCTTTAAGTTGTAAATCTGTAAGCTCAAAGGTCTCTCTTAGCTTAGGGATAGTAAACTTACCATCTTGAATAGATACTAATGCCTCCTCAAATCTTTCTTTAGATAGACCAGGCTTAGCTGCCTTAACAGGTACACTAGCTAGATTAGCATCATCATCTACTGACTGCAGGCATAAGATACTGCTCAGAGTATATCTGCGATAGTAAGTGACTGCAGATCCTACTTGCTGAGGATTCAATCCTGCAGGTAATTCCATACATGACTCTATAGACTCATTAGAATCTATACAGATTATCTGAGTGCATACACTATTACCTTGAATAGGCTGTAATAATAGTAGACCATTCTCTAATAAGATAGGCTCTACTGCCTCAGTGATTGCATTAATGTCAGAGTATGACTTTTTAAAATGTGGATTGGTAGCATTCTTAGCTACTTTGCCGATTGACTGCTTAGCTTTGTGGAGCTTTTGGTGCAGTGTTAGTACAGGTGCTGGTACTACAGCTTTTGTTTTTGTTTCCATGTGTATATATTTATTATTTCAACAAAGGTAATCAATTAATTCATATCTGCAAGGAATTTTAAATAAAAAATCATAAATTCATCAAAAGTTCTAGCAATAAAGTATGTACCCCCTGCAGCTTCTACTGATTCCTGATACCTCTTTTGCACTTCTGACTGCCTATCCTTACCATATTTCACCTCAATCTTCACTGACCTACCTCTAATGGTGGCAGATATATCAGCAGATCCTTTAGTGCCAGTGCTAGGAGTATAAGTACCTTTCAGCTGTCTAGTATTCTCTCCTACCTGTATCTTCTTACCCTCTCTATACACTCCCATTGTATTAATTCTCTCAGCTTGAAAGCCTGAATAGGTTAGAAAGTGAATGATACATTTAGTCAGAGCATTGGCAGAGTTATCATTCCAATCTGATGCTGTAATGTATGGCATGGTGGGGTGCTTAAGTGTGAGGTAGTTAATCTCTAAGGCTTTGAGTAGTGTTTTGTTTTCTTTGTTCATGTTAATTATAATTTATTGTATCCCATACATCAGGATCTCTTTGTGACTTAATCTCAAACCATCTAGCACCATTGCTTGATCCATCTACATACTCCTTACCATTATATTCTGCATACTTCTTACACCATTTGTTGAATGTTCTATTAGTGAGGTACTTCTTTTGATCAGTGTATTCTGCTATAAAGTTCTCAAACATTGATACCTTATTCAATCTTTGGTCAAATCCTAGATTCTTATTATCTACCCATTCAATAAAGTCTTGACTTGTCTCATTGATAAACTTTCTCAGCTCTAGATTCTTAGCCTCAGATTCTACTAAGCCATTCTCTAGGTAATAATTCAAGCAGTTAATCATGTAATGGTCAAACCTTGCCCATTCCTGCTCATCCCAATCCTCAAACAGCATAGAGCCAAATTCATCAAATGGAGTATGATGTGTGCCAAAGTAACTACTCAGCTCCACCTCAAACATCCTCCTCTTAAAAGAGCCGCCATCTGCTTTGATAGTGTAGTTAGTAGAGATAAGTACTTTAGGTGAGTCTTTTACAGGTAGTTTAATTGCATCTCTACCTTTGTATTCAATAGTTAAGCCCTCAGTGATTATACTAAATAAGCTCTCAAAATTAAAGTTCTTTCTTACATCATCAAATGCCAGCACCTGACAATCAGAAGATACAGTCTGATAGGGAAATGATTTATTTGAGTCAAAGGTCTTACCATCAATGGTGCTAACTTTCTTCATGTATCCTATAGCATTAATCAGAATCCCTTTGCCACTACCTCCATTAGGATTATCTGAGATAGTTTCATCATTTAGAATAATTGCTTTGTTATTAGCAGATGTCTTATAAGAATGTAGCATATAGCCTATCACGCTCTTCATAGTATCATATCTCTCTACCTCCTGCCCTGAGATAAACCAAATAAAACTCCTGAACATTGACTCATGGTGATCAGCATCTATTAAATCTCTTTCTATTATCTGATTACCCCATACATATCCTTTAAGCTCTGAGTATTCATATATCTCATGGTGCTTAGCAAATACTTTTACAGCTGCATTTTTATAGTAAATCATACCGTAGTCTATACCATCCCTTTCCATCTCTACATTAGCAGTATCTATCATGCTAAGATATTGAGGAGTGAATAGTTTAGACTTCTCAGCTACAGCATCAAATACAGGTATGCGATTTGATTGCACCAGGTACTCCATCACTCTATCCTTTATCTGAAATTCAGAGACATGATTAATAAAGTTCTCATTCTTAGTTATAAAGACAAAGGTCTTAGTGTTAGCTACAGGATAGTACTTATAGTACTGTAGATTCTCTAAGAATAGTTTGAATCGGTATGGTATAATTAATACATCACCCTTGAAATCATATTTCCAAAACTCATCAACTTTTATTACCTCCTTAATAGTCTGAATCTCTGACTCAATATTCTCTTTATTGTACTCTTTAAATTCCTCTAGGATAACAGCATCAGACTTACCACTCAACACAAAGTTAATGAGCTTATCTTTTTTCTCCTTATCCTCAAATTGCTTAGTATTAAAGTTAGCAGTTTTTTTATAGGCAGAATTTATCAAAGCTAGTATCTCTACAGATCCAAAATCTTTCTGCTCAAATCCTTTTAGATAATCTTGACAGGTATTTTTATCCACTCCAAAGTCATTGAATGCTGCTGCTAATTTGTAAAGTGAGGAGTTTCTATTTTGTGAATTATACTTCTTTTTGAACCAAGCCATCAGCTTATTAGCTATCTCATCAGTATCTAATACCTTAATGTTAGTAATACTACCTACCTCACTAGTCTCAAATGGGATAACATCATAGTCAATGATATAATTCTCAGCATCTAAATTAACATAGATATCAGGATCATAAGACTCAAAGCAAGCTCTAGCAATATCCTTACCTGATTCATCTACTCCATTGAATACTGCAGATATTTGCTTAAAATACTCTTTGTATTCTTTGTCATCCTGTACTATTGGTATTTTGACTAGAGCTTTCACTCCATTACCTGATGGTGAGGTCCAGCAGGAGAAGATAGATTTGTGAGCTTTCAGTTCTACAATCAGAGCAGGTAGATCCTGCACCTCATCAAAGTCTAAAGTCAGTAATCCTGATGCCTTTCTTAGAGATGCATTATTCCTCTTACTGAAATCACCTCCAAAGGTAACAACAGGCAGTTGCATCTTAATGGCTTTCCTTTCCTCTTTATCAGTAGAGAATCTTAGGTCCTTACATAACTGCTCAGACTTGCCATTCTTAATCCTATCTAGATAGAATCCTACATCCTTATTCTGATAAGGTGATACATCCTTAATTGATTTGTAAAAAGTTACTTTCATAAGTATAAATAAAGTTGAGAGTCCCTGCTTAACACAACCGCCAGGAGGAATTGCAGGGATTTATACTCTCTAATGTTTTTTATCATGGCGATTATGTTGTTTGCAAATGTAATAAATTAATTTATAATTGATACTAAAGTGCAAAAATAAATTATTTGTGCTGTTTTGTGCTATTATTTGTGCTGTCTTAACTCCTATTGTTATTAGGCTGTAGAAGATTAGAACGAAAAAACACTTTTTTTTTGTAAAAACTGTTCACCCCCCAATATGAAAATAAATTTTTTTTTTATTAAAAATATATTGTAAATAAAAATATATATATTATAGAGTATAGGGATGTGAATTGTACTTTTGTTCTAATTCTCTACAAGTCAATATCAGTAAGGAAATTATACAGCACAAAAAAAGCTCCTAAGAGCTTTAAATTATTTCAGCTAGTTCTTTAGCTGTCATATATTCTTTAAATTGTTGTATCTTATCATACTCCCAAGGCATCTGAATCCTTACATTGATGTAATTAAAGTTCTCTATTGCCGAAACTTTGTACTTATCCTCATAATCATTATTAAGAGCAGATTGAACTAATGGCTCTATCTCATGCAGATATACTTTATCCTGCATCCTGGTCCATCTTCTATGCATTCTGATACCATGTATAACAGTAGCATGATGTCTATTCAGCATCTTACCTATTTGAGTAAGTGATACCTTACATTTGTTCAGCCTGTACATTACATAGTATCTCTTATAGACATAGGCTCTATTTCTGCAGTCAGTATCTAGCTGATACTTTACAATCTGTCCTATTAAAAAATTTATTTCTTTCATTGCTCTGTGTTTTTATATGTTTGATTATACCAATATTCAAAGTCATCATCTTCCCAACCACCATCGTATGGACAACTTGCATCTCTCATTTGTTGCTTTTCTATCTCCAAAAAATTATGAAAGTGATGGACAAACTCTCTACCCTCTACTGAGTTAATATTAAAGAGCTGCGGATGTAATGCTAGTAGCTCACTAAACACCTGCTGTACTGCTGTCATAATAATTTAGTTTGAGTTACTGACTTAAATAGATCCGATTGTGACTCCATTACACCTGTAGCATTAATGAAATCAATCTCTACTTTAGCAGATTGGATTAGAGTTCCTGCAAGCTGAGATATTGCCTTAGCTTTATCCACCTCTACATTCACCTGGTCTGTTGTTAATGTCTCATCACTTAGTCTTTCAAGTGCCATGAAAATGTGATCTCTTAAATCACTTAGTTTGTTGTGTGCCATTTTTATTTATTTTTTTTATTAGTTTACATTTTAATCTCATCACCTGCTGAAGCTCTTTAGGTAATCTTTGTATGGTATTTCTAGCCATATTCTCTTTTTTAGTAATCATTAGCAGATTGTTAATATCATTATTTAGATAATTACCATCCTTATACACTACTACCATCCCCTTAGGAATTGGTCCATTGTGCTGTTCCCAAGTGTACCTGTTTAGCAGCTGCCAATTACAATCTGATAGCTTAATATACTGATACATCTTTCCTCCTGTATCTTTTCTCTGATGGATAGTACCTATAGGTTGAGTGTTAGGAGGTACAGTACCTTTCTTAAACATAGTCCTAGCCACTTTCTGATATACTTCTGTGGACATTTTCTGTCCTTTATTAGCAGGTACACTACCTTTCTGAAATTGTGTAGCTTTACCACCTAGATATCCTGGAGGATATTGAGTAGACCTAAGATAGACAGGATCTTTCTTAATACCCATAGCAAAAGCTCTATTATAAACTGATGACTCTGATAATCCTAAGTCATCTGCTATCTTTTTAGTAGGCTCAAATGGATACCTTTCTCTTATGATGTCATTCATACCTCTTCAATTAATAGAATTAAGTCATCATTCTTTTGTATGAGCTGCTTAACATGATCAGCATCATATGCCTCTACTATCCTGGTCACTAACTTTACAGGACCATTCCAATAGTCAAAGGTCTTATACACTACTTTATATATCTTCATTGTCATTATTTTTTATTGGCACATCTAAGCCATACATTAAATCAAACATTGCAAAATCTCTGTTAGCATTCCTCTTACTACCCTCATAATTTTGAAAGTACCACTCTCTGAATCTTAGGTATTTTTGGTGAGTGTAATCACCATTAGCTATTTCATCCTGGACCTTAATAGCTAGCTGTGTGAACTCAGTCATTGGATTTATTGTTTATGATTTGTAAATACCTGAGGTAAAGAGGCAGATTAAATCCACCTCTTATCTCTTCTGCTGTTCTCCTGCTAGTCCAAAACTTTATAATTGCGTTGATTGTCATAGCTTAGATTTAAGTAGGTTAAGATTTGCATCACTTAGAATAAACAGGGACATATCTCCATCATCAGTCTCTGATGCATTGTAGGTAAATGGCTCAATAGTACCTGCTATGTATACATCACTATCATAGTCAGTAGTCCAATTAGAAAAATAAGTATTGTCTCTTTTGAATAGGTTTATAAAGTTCATGATAATAAGTTTAAAAGTGGAAATAAAAATAAGATTGATATGATAGCAGTAACTACTACCATTAATGCCTTAGCAAATGCTATCTGCTCTTCTCCTACAGGAGTAAAGTATTTAATTAGTCTCTTCATTGTATTATCTTTTAAATTGGTTAAATAAATTCTCAATTTCCTGTAACTGCTCTTTGTTTAAAAATGTAGTTAAGGTCTGGATGATTAAATGCAGTTGATTTGTATTTAGTTTGTCCTCCTGCTGTTGTACTTCTAAGTAGTCTAAGATTTCATTAAATGTTTTCATGTGTAAAAGTTTTAATTGTTGATAACTATACGCCAAAGATAGTATAAAGTTTTATAACTGCAATAAAAAAGTGTAATTTATATTCATTCTAAATAAGAATAGGTCGCAAATTGCGACTGCAACCTTAAAAATATCATGTAATTTCAAAGTATTACCTTAGAATTACATAGTTAATCGGAATTATTCCTATTATGTAATGCATATCTTACACAAAAAAAAAGCAGCTGCGTGCTGGGGAGCTTACAACTGCTTTCTACACTATGGAACTATGCAAAGCTAATGTTTATATTTGAATTTCAAAAATTCTGTGTAAGTTTTATTATTTATTTTATAGTGCTTTCTGCAATCATTACACAACATCCAATAGTGGATAGTCCCTGCTGCAGTTACTACCTGTTTATTATGTCTTACATTATAGTTAGTGCATTCAGGACAGCAGAACTTCTCATCTCCCTCCATTACAGCATAATGAGTAGATGGAGCTGCATAAGAATTGAGCTTATTGAATACAGCTTCTAGGACAGTAACATCCATCTTACAATACTCTACCATCTTATCCATAGCTTGCTGATCTTTCTTAAATACTATGTCTTTCCATAAATCTAGTCCTCCTGTATCCATCTTTTGACCTACTCCTAAATACTTAGCTATATAGTCTAGTTTATTTGAGTTAAAATTAAAGTACTTTCTAGCCCATTTAAGAGTGTCTATAGTCTTAGGTGAGGTGAATACATCAATACCATGTAATAGAGCTCTTGTGCGTATCCATTTGAGATCAAATCTATCCCCATTATGAGCCACAATTTCATCAGCTTGAGCCATAATTTTGAGGAATGCTTTAATCATTGCCTTATCAGATTGCTTTTTATCCCAAGTTAGGAATTGTACATCATCCTCTGACTCCCATTTATAGCAGATGCAGATGATAGCTCTCTCATGGATGATATCACCTGGATTGATTGTGAGGTTATATCCTGATCGCCAAAATATACCAACATTGAATGATGTCTCAATGTCAAAAAACAGTCTTTTTCTTACCATAGATGGTGTAAACTTAGAGCAAATATTTGTCTTTAACAAATTTAAAGAGATATGATAGCAGTAAACCTATGCCTACTCCTACAAATAATAGACTAAGATTGCCTCTAGGTCTAGGTTGTGAAGCCTTAGCTTTAGCTTTCTCTACTATCCTATCTTTGTAGATAGTTTTTACTTTTAACTTGTACTCTATTCTCTTCTCCTGCCTAGTCTTAGGAACATAAACTGTTCTATACTTGATAATAGTATCTTTGGTAGTTATAAATTTTTCCCAAATTATATCATTATTAATTATAACAGGGATAGAATCTAAAGTTGTTATTCTTATAGTATCTCCTGTCTCTTCACAGGTATATCCTTTCTTAATTGCTTTATTAAGATGGTATTGTGCAGAGCAGCTGCTGAGTAGTAAGATTATAGCTAAGTATCTCATCATTCTTTTATTTCAAAGTGCATCCAATCATAGTTCTTCTCTCTACCCAAAGATATAAAGCCATGCTTGTAGAAAATATCTATCATCTTTTGATACTCAGGTCTTGCAAATCTAGCAGTTTTCGCTGATTCTTTGAGTAGATTTCTAGCAGGATCTAAGTCTATTGCTATAGCCCATGAGTGCATGGATAATGCTGTACCTCCCCTCATCTTTCTATAGTTGAAACATCCACCAAATAAATCTATCCCTAACTCCTTAATCTTATCATAGCCATAGGTAGCTAGAAGCTCATTGAATACAGCTGTAAAATTATCAGCCACTAACTTATGGCACATCATAGTATTCACAGTGCTGTCTAAGTCCCAAGCAATTCTCATTGGATAAGGTAACTTAATCTTCACTAAGTATCCTGCTCCTGTTACATTAGCAGTACCATATTTAGATGTAAGTTCCCATCTAGTCATTTCAGTTTGTTTAGGTCCTCTTTAATATCCTTAGCTCTAGCAAATAATAACTTCATTGATTGCCATAGGTCTATCCCTTTTACTACTTTATAGTTCTCATTAATAGACATCACCTCTATAGAAGCTAGTACTAATGCCACTACTTTAGTGAGCATAAATGGTACGCTGAAAAAAGTTAGGATAATATCATTTAGTATGAATTGGTCTATAAGAAAAAACATTATAACAGTTACCTCATAAAGTGCTAACTTGCTAATTATACTTGATAGTTTTCTACTAGTTATTTTCTCTTCTATCTTTTTAGCTTTCCAAATGCCTGTAAAAGTATCAATACATATTAATACTCCAATCATTATAAGGATGCCACTTATTGGTAAAAAGAATGCAAAGCATATAGATATAAGTGTCAAAAGTTTGGATTGTATTGATATTAGTAATAGTGATAGTTGTGCTTTCATTCTTCTCCCTCCCATTGTAATGCTAGAATAAAACTAAGATATCCTATCACTGTAGCTCCTGCTAACTTAAGATATATAGCAGGCTCACATACTAATGCTATACCTGTTAAGTATCCTGTACTGAATACTATAATTGATAATACTCCTGAGTGCTTCATATTATTAAGATTGAATTATTGTAACCATTGCCTCCTGCACCTCCACATAGACCATTACATTCCAGCATTCCATTAGATAAACAGTTACATCCATCTATCATAGGTCTAAGGTCAGTATCTCGGTTAGTTGTACCTGTGAATATTGGATACAAAGCTCTATTCTTAAGTAGGTATCTTATTAATCTTTGCTCAAAAAATGCAGCCTTTTGTGCATAGTGTTCCATACTGAATGCTATAGTACCTCTATCTACTGCTGAGCTGTTATCTCCGAATTGAGTCTGTAGACCTTTGTTTTTTAGCTGTAATGATAGACCAAATACAGCATCCTCTGCTGCTCTCCATGCTATAATAGGCTGAATGAATGTTACTAAAGTCTCTTCATCAGGATCTAATGTCTGATCATTGTACTTAGTTAGCAAGTCATTATAGAATGTAGTACCTAATATAGGCATGATTCTTAGCTGAGCTTGAGTAGCTAGGTAAGGAGTGACATTGTTTACATCTACATTAGCTGTGATGGGTGTGTTATTCTTTAGATAAGTTTCTGTTATAAAGTATAGCATTATAGTATAGGTGTTTGTGCAATTTGTGTTTTGCTTTTATCTCCTCCAGGTACAGGAGGTAAAGATGCTAAGGCTCTAATCTCATTCTCAGTCATAGTCTCAAGCACTTTAGTAGCTACCAAAGGTGATAGACTATTAAGTGCATCATTAGTCTTAGAGGTATCTCCCTCAAGCTCTACTATTGCCTCGTTTATAATCTGATAGTTATTGATAGTAAAATCTGCATCTATCTTAGCTATAAATAGTAGCTCATTAAAGATGTCAGATACCTGGTCTCTTAGTGGCATAACTACATTTTTCTCAAATATGATGTAAGCCTGCTTAATATCTGAGCCATTACCTAGTGAGCCTGTTGTTCTGATTCCCATAAGTATAGGATCAATGGTGTGACTAAAGCAAATCTGCTCAGTGTTCAGCTGTGATGCCTCCTGAAATAGTTTATCATTACCATTGGTAGGTAGTGACTCTATCTTTGGCAGTTGGTCCTGACTATTAGCAAAGAATGCTACAGCTTTACCTGCATTAGCAGCACCTTTCAATCTATCAATAGTATTTCTTATCATGTTCTTCTCCTCCTCAGACTGAGGTCTTTTAGGAAACATCATGGCAAAGCTAGGAAAAACTGAATTTTGGATGTTACTTTTAGCAAAGTATGAAAGCTCGCCACTCAAAAATGCATAATTTAAACTTGATGTATAGGATGGCAAAGAATAGAAATCTTGACCAATGCTATCTACTTCATATACAAATAACTGCTCATAATCTCTAGAGGTAGGAGTGTATCTCCTTATCTCCTGTACTCCAATCCTACTAGCCCAATCATCACAGATATAGTATCTTTTTCTATCTAAGTTTACTCTAAGTTTTTCAGGGGATAGATTGACTATCTTTGTGAGTTTCATTTTATCATCAAAACATAGCTTAAAATATACTCTATTGTGTAGTATTAGTTGCTGAGTTACTGCAGGAACTACTTTTTTTATGTTTAATTTTCTCTCTAATGTATATAGCTCTAGCTTATCCTGAGGAGTAAGTCTATCAGCTACTATATTAAATCCACCTCCTACAGCTGCATTCACTTTATACCCTACAATAGAGCCATGTAATGGACTAGAATAAAATATTTGATTGAGTAGTTCAGGAAATAGGTTATCCTGCCCGAATGGAATGTATCCATTAGTCTGATTCCTACCATTAACATAAGGTAGAGTTAGATTTGCACCTCCTACTTTAAGGAATGGAGTAGAGAATGACTGATATCCCTCTACTATTTCATGCTTTACTGTTTTGAAAAAATCTTTTAATGCCATAATTATTCATAAATTGATGATACTATTGGTCCTGATACTACCATCCTGCCCTCTTCAATCACAAACCCTGTAGAGTTAGCAATAGTTGGAGGTGTGATAGTTGACTCATAGATGCTGTATGTATACTGTCCTTTGATTAGTTCCAAATCTACAGGCTCATCTAGCTCAAATTGATTGAATCTCTCAGGATAAGCTGATAGATCAGCAGTGTAGAATGTAATAGGTGCAGACAGCTTGTCCATTTCATTCTGAAAAACAAATAAATAATAAGGATTCGGCAGTGTACTTACCTCAGTGAGAGTAAGGATAATCTGATTGACCTCATCTTTCTTTATATATATCATATAACTATATTATACTAAGGTCAAAAAATGTTTAAAAAAAAAGCTCTAGTATTACTAGAGCTTTAATTATTAGGGTGTTGTAATTATGGATACGGTGGGAAATCAGGTGATATTACAATATCTGCATCTATTTCATAAGCTAAATGCTCAGACTCAGCTAATAGTGTGATAGAGTATTTAGAACCATCAGCTCTCGCTGTACCTGATCCTTCTCCTGTTGCAGTTAATTGTAGGTTCTCAAAGTACCAATACTTACCATTTGCATCTAAAACAACAGCAGCTAAATACTGCTGACCTGCTCCAAGTACATTGATAGCTTCTGACTTATCTTTATCTCTTCTATTAAACATTAGAGTGATAGTCTGAGTTACAAATGTAGAGCCATTGATTAGGTCTATTGCAGTATCTTCTGTATAGTTACCTGTATTTCTATTGATTTCAAATGTAGCAAAAGCAGTAGATGTAATGGCACTTACTATCCATGTATTAGAATTTACTGTTGTAGATGTAACTCCATCTTGCTCATTAATCCATACCTGTCTAATACCTCCAGTATTATTGTCACAGGATTTTGTAATATTTATAAGTGTCTCGCAGCTCACGGTTATAGTTTTAAGTAAAGGGAGCTTTCACTCCCTTAGATTTATAAATTAGTTAATTAAGATGCAGAGTTGTAGAATACAATCTCATTACCATTAACATGACTAAACCCTACTTTCATATTAGCACGAGTTCTGATTACAGGCTCAGCAATAGTATCAGCTAAATTTACAGCTCGTAATGCTTTACCATCTCCCTCTGCATCAAATGCATAGATAAAATTATTTCGAGGTGAAGCTACGATTGTAGATAAACCAAGCATTCCCGGACATAATACCATCTTTATTCCAAGATAAGTAAAGTCTAATGCTTGAGTCAAGTTAGCTTGAGTGTTAGATGCAGCAACAGCAGCACGATAAGATGTAGCTACAGGTGCAGATACATACAATCTTAACTCCTCTTGATTAGCAATAACAGCAGCAGGAATTGCAGCATATACTAAAGCTAATTTAGCAAGTACATTAGATGCAGTAATAGCTACAGGATTTGCAATATCAATTACATTAGCCGAATCACTTCCTAAAGAATACTTGTATCCATTACATAAAGCAAGTGCAGGATTTGCGTCTCCTACTTCACCTGACCAACGTAACTTCTCTACATTCTCAGCGATTGTCTTAGACATCTCATTCCAATAGTAATCCATGAAAGATGCAACAGTGAAATCACCATTTGATCCTTTAGTCATTTGTAATGATACAAAAGACTGCTCCAGGTCAAATTGACAAATTTGTGCCATTGCAGATAGAGAACATACATCTATCTCTACAGATGCAAGGTCATCAGTTGATGCATTGAATCCACAGTTCTCAGCTTGTAAAACTTGACCAAATACTACATTAGAGATTTTAGTCTTATACTTTACTCCTGGTAGTGTACGATAGTTGTCTACTACTTCCTCATTCAAATAAGCTCGGCTATAAAATGCCTCACTGTTAGCTTGTAATAATGCAGTTGCATCAATGTCCAAGTCAAATTTTAATTTTCTACTCATTTTTTTTGTTTTTTATTTAGTTATTATTATTTAAAAATTTACTCACCATGCTAAACTTATCATGCTGTGATAATTTAGTAGCTTCTACTTCCACTACTTCCTCACCATCAGTCATCATCTCCTCCATGTGATTTCTTAAATCAGCTATCATTGCTATAATAGCATTGATTTGCTCATCAATTACAGGTTGTACTATAGCCAGGATAGCTTCAGCATCAGCAGCAGGATCAATAGCCATCTCTTCTGTGGCAGGTGTCTCCTCTATTACTTCTTCTTCTACTACTGTCTCTAGTGCAATCTCTTCTGTCATTGCTTCTTCTTCAACAACAGGTGCATCTTTAATCTCGATAATCTCACCGTCTACTACGACATAGAT
>Ga0209355_1000308_pt1 | contig 30300 bp, 30 predicted proteins | sample LauGreSBDMM110SN_3_FD_187563 | JGI IMG/M metagenome (GOLD analysis project Ga0209355, IMG submission 187563) | Freshwater lake microbial communities from Lake Michigan, USA - Sp13.BD.MM110.SN (SPAdes) (version 2) | ecosystem: Environmental > Aquatic > Freshwater > Lake | place: Lake Michigan... | reverse complement strand
CCTGAAGCGTCATGCTAATTATAATTATTGAACATTAAAGGTAGGACAGATTTATGCAATGATACCCCTACTATTTGAAGAGCGGTTAAAAGTAGAGATAATTGAACAATAAATTAGGGAAAACACCTAGAACAACAATCAAAATGGCAATGACGACCAACTTGTAAGTATAGGTTTTATCTAATTCGCCAATCGCAGGTGTCCCTGGTATAAAATACATGGCTTGAATCAATTTGAAATAATAATAAACACTGATACTGGCAAAAATCATCGCCACCACCACCAACCAGATGCCTGCACCTGCAATTAAAACTGCATTGATCATATAATATTTCGCAAAAAATCCGCCCGTAATGGGGATGCCTGCTAAAGAACATAAAAATACAGTCGTTAAAAAGGCTAATAATGGATGCGACTTGGCCAAACCGTGAAAAGCTTCAAAACTATTTTCTTTCATTTTAACCAACACAGCAAAAATACCGATGCTTGCTAATGAATATACAACAATGTATAAAAGAATGCCTTCGTTAGCAAAATTTGAAGTACCGTACAATGCAAATAACATGAAACCTGCTTGTGCGATACTAGAATAAGTTAACATTCTTTTTACGCTTCTTTGGAATACAGCGGTTACGTTACCGACCATCAATGTACTTACAATGACCAATGGCAATATAATACCCCAAGTTTTTTCAAACGGCTTATATTGAACCAGGTAGATATTGATGAATGCAATAAACCCTGCCGATTTAGCAATGGTTGCCATGAAGGAAGTGAATACAGTGGGGGCGCCATCATATACATCCGGCGTCCAAAAATGAAATGGTGCTGCAGAAACTTTAAAATTCATTGCAGCAAATATCAAAATGAGTCCCGCCGAAAACATGAACTGCTCATTTAGTATGCTAGGATCTGGTGGGATTATTTTAAAGCTGCCCGTTGCGCCATAAATAAAGGTGATGCCTAATAATAGGATGCCAGTTGAAAAAGAGCCCATTAAAAAGTATTTAATAGCTGCTTCATTACTGAATAAACTTTTTTTATCTGAGCCAGTTAGAATATATAATGGGATGGATAAAATTTCAATACCAATGAACAACATCAATAAATTATCAAAAGAGGTTAATATACTCGCACCACAAAGCATAAAAAAGAATAAGGCATAAAAATCGGCCGCATGATTTCCAATTTTTGATATTTCTTCTCCATTAATCCATATATAAATAAAAGTTAAGCAATAAAATAAGGTGTTGGTATACAAACCGAATCTCGTAAACGACAACATATTTTTTGTATCTACATCCACTACAAACCAACCATTCAATTGCGCTAGATTAGCTACAATCAAAAAAAATAAACCAAATAAAGCAATATTTTTTTGCTTATTTTCTCCCTTGACACTCCAGGAAGCAAACATCATTACAACGCCTAAAAAAGCAGAAACTATAATTGCATTCATTACTAATGTGTTTAAATTTATTTAACGATTATTTGCTGTAAACTATCGGCCGTTAAATCGAATAAAGGCTGTGGAAATACCCCTGTAACAAAAACGATAATCAATAAAACGATTAATACAATTTGCGCAGGTTTATTTATAGTTTGCATTTGATTGATAGATGTACTCACTTCGCCGTAGGCTACCTTTTGAACCATATTTAAGGTATAGATCGCTGCCAATATAATACTTACTCCTGCAGCTGCCCCTACCCAAACATTATATTGGAACAAACTGTTAAACATTAAAAATTCACCCACAAAAGCATTGGTTAATGGGAGTGCAATATTTGCTAAAGCAAAGCCCACTAACAATATCGCAAGCGTGGGTTGTTTTTTTGCAAGTCCACCCATTTGTTGCATGGATCTAGTACCCGTTTGTTGTTCAATAATATCTGCAACAATCCATAACCCCAACACATTAATGCCATGTGAAAATAATTGTACCAATACCCCTTGGATTCCAATTTGAAGATGCGAAAATATTGCTGCATTCATTAAACCAATATGGGCAATAGAGGAATAAGCAATTAAACGCTTTATGTCATCTTGGCGAATAGCAATAAAAGAGGCATATAGAATTCCGATCACTGATAAAATGACCACTACATTAATATGTGCCATAAATGCCATTGGGAATAAAGGCATTAACCACCTAAGAACGCCATATAAACCCATTTTAACCATCACCGCACTCATGACCATAGTGACTGCGGTTGGGGCTTGCTCATAGGCATCTGGCTGCCAAGTATGTAATGGGAAGATGGGCATTTTGATGGCAAAGGCAATAAAAAATAATGCGAAAGCTGTGACTTGTTGCCCCCCCGTTAAATTGGCCTTTGCAAAGGATTGTATCAAAAAGCTTTGATCACTGGTATGCATGTAAACGAATACAATTCCAATTAGCATCATCAAGGAACCCAAAAATGTATAAATGAAAAATTTAAAAGTAACTGCAATTCTTTTTTCACCACCCCAAATAGAACTTAAAAAATAAACCGGGATCAACGCTAATTCCCAGAAAAAATAAAACAATAAAGCATCCCCCGCTAAAAAAACCCCCATCAATCCGCTTTGGGTAAAAAGTAATAGGGAAAGAAAAATATTTTTTTGCTTGGGCTGATTGTGTGAAGTCGCAATAATGATTGCCGGAAAACTTATTGCAGTTAATAAAACTAAAATTTTTGCTAAGCCATCTGCATGTAATAAAAACTGTGCATTTAAAACTGGAATCCATGGCGCATTAAAATCAACTGCCCCGTTACCTGCTACTACTAATGCCGCCACCAAAGTTCCCAATGTAGAAACAATCGCTACTGTGTTTGCCGATTTATCATTTTTAATAAAAAGCAATAACAAGGCGGTAACAAAAGGAATTAATATAAATGATAGTAACATATAGCTTATTAAATAATTTATTTAATCAAATTGTGAAAAAAACGCAATAATAAAGTGTCATTAAACCAAAGTAAAAACAATAATACAATTCCTAAAACCATAAATAAAATATAATACCCTACTTGTCCATTTTGTATCAATCTTAATTGTCTTGCACTATACTGTACTAATTTGCCCGTACCATTGACTGCACCGTCAATCACTTGTTTTTCAATAATATTTTTCAAAAATCCAGCAAAACGATTTAAAGGATTTACAATTGCTGAATTGTATAATTCATCTATATGCCATTTGTTATAGAAAAATTGACCAATGATACTAGTAGGCGCTTCATCTGTTTTCTTTTTGTAGATGTTTACCGCCAACAATAATGCAATCACTGCGATGCTCACCGACACTGCCATTAATACCCACTCCGTTGTGTGTGATAATCCAATCTCAGTAGGCTCCCCAACGATGGCGCTTAGCTGATTTGATAACCAATGATGTCCGCCCAAAATTTCAGGTACCCCAATGGCGCCAGCAATTGCACTAGCCACTGCTAATAAAATTAATGGTAAAGTCATCGCCATTGGTGATTCATGTAGATGGGCTTCTTGATTGTCTGTCCCTCTAAACTTGCCTAAAAAAGTAGTGGCATATAAACGAAACATATAAAAAGCAGTCATCGCAGCACCAATCACACCTAATACCCAATACACCGGACTTTTCGCAAAAGCCGCGGCAAGTATTTCATCTTTTGAAAAGAAGCCACTAAATGGAGGCACCCCAGCGATGGCGATACAACCTATTAAGAAAGTAATATGTGTAATGGGCAATTTTGATTTTAATCCCCCCATTTTACGAATGTCTTGCTCGTGATGCATTGCATGAATAACCGAACCTGCACCTAAGAATAATAAAGCTTTAAAAAACGCATGTGTTATTACATGAAAAACTGCACCTGAATAAGCACCTACGCCTAATCCTAAAAACATATAACCCAGTTGACTTACTGTTGAATAGGCCAATACTTTTTTGATATCGTTTTGTTTGATCGCAATAGTCGCCGCTAATAAAGCTGTACTAATACCTATGATGGCAATGACAGTTTGTGTGATTTCACTATGACTAAATAAAATATTGCTACGGGTAATCATATAGATACCTGCTGTCACCATGGTTGCGGCATGTATTAACGCAGATACAGGGGTTGGACCTGCCATTGCATCAGGAAGCCAAGTAAATAAAGGTATCTGTGCACTCTTTCCCATGGCACCTACAAATAGTAATAAAGTAATTCCTGTGATATCTGCACTGCTTAATTTAGCCAAACTTTCTGCAGTGAGCACTTCGCTATAGCTTACTGAACCCAACTTGAAAATGATCCAAAATATTGCTAATAAAAAACCCAGATCTCCAATACGATTCATAATAAACGCTTTCTTAGCCGCATAATTAAAATCGCCATTGGTAAACCAATAACCAATTAACAAATAGGAACACAAACCAACACCTTCCCATCCGATAAACATAATTACGTAGTTATCTCCTAGAACCAATAACAACATCGAAAAGATAAATAAATTCAAATAAGCAAAATACCTTGCATAATGCGATGAAGACTCCTCCTTCATGTAAGCAGTCGAATATAAATGAATCAAGGACCCCACACCCGTAATGACTAATAAAAAAAGGGATGATAATGCATCTACTTTAAAATCAAATGGTATTTTAATGGTTGCTGTATTGATAAAATCAAAATAATGAATACTGGTGGCACCATGCTCTTGTACATGTATAAAAGCAAAAATACTTGCGATAAATGAGGCTACAATATAGCCTGTTGCTTTATATGCAATTACCTTTTTACTCCAATAGTTGCGTCCCAACCCATTGAATAAAAATCCAGCAAGTGGCCATAATATGATCAACCCTACCAACACTTTCATTATTCCCATTGCATTAATTTTTTAATCTATTTAAAAAATTGATATCTACTGAATGTGTATTGCGATACATCATTACAATAATTGCCAATCCCACACTTACTTCAGCAGCTGCTACCACCATAATAAAAAATACAAATATTTGCGCATCTATTCCTGTCGTTGATGCTGCATTCTGAACCAACGCATAACCATGAAACATTTTAGAGAAGGCAACCAATAATAAGTTTACTGCATTCAACATAAGTTCAATACACATAAAAACCACTATTGCATTGCGACGTGTTAATACACCTGTAACACCAATGCTAAAAAGTGCTAAACATAAATAGATATAATATTGTATAGGCATACCGAATAAATTTATTTTTTTCCAATAATTACTGCTCCCACCATTGCACTTAAAAACAAAATACTGCTTATTTCAAATGGAACAACGTAGTCGGTGAATAACGCTTTTCCTAAAGGATGAATGAGTCCAATAACGCCATCCTTCATTAACAAATTCCTTCCTTGTATTTGTGCAGTTTGTTTTACTAATGCCACCAATAAGGTTAAGAAACTACCACCGGCAAACACCCCCAGTAATTTTACTAAAAATTGTTTTTGCGGTTCACTATCCTTTTTCACATTAATCAGCATGATTACAAACAAAAACAAAACCATGATAGCGCCCGCATATACGATGATGTTTACAATAGCTAAAAATTGTGCATTTAATAATATGTAATGACCTGAAATCGCAAAAAATACCAATATTAACCAAAGTACACTGTGGATTGGATTTTTACTAACCAGCACCATAATAGCGCTCCCTATCGCAAAAGCGGATAATGCAAAAAATAAAATTTGAATGATGCTCATAATTATTTATGCTTGTACTCCTTTCGCCTTCGCATAATCGGTTGCGTTGGTCAATGGATTTGGAATTAATAAATCATTTTTGTCATAGATAAAACCTTTGCGTGTGTAATTCGCTGGTGCAAATGTTTCACTTAAATAAATAGCGTCCTTAGGGCAAGCTTCTTCGCATAGTCCACAAAAAATACAACGCAACATATTGATCTCGTATTTAGCAGCATATTTTTCTTCCCTATATATATTTTCTTCCCCGGCCATTCTTTCTGCTGCTTCCATGGTGATGGCTTCCGCTGGACAAGCCACTGCACATAAACCACAAGCAGTACATCTTTCACGCCCTTCCTCGTCTCTATTTAAAACATGCAAGCCTCTAAACACCGGACTAAATTCCCTTTTTTGTTCAGGGTATCTAATGGTGGGTTGTTTTTTGAACATATGACTAAATGTAATCATCATGCCCTTAATAATATTAATCAAGTACAAGCGCTCCCAAAAAGTCATGGGTTGTCTTTGAACGGCTAGTGCTTTGTTTGTTAATGTTTGCATGTTAAATATTCGTACAGTTTTTTAAATTAAAGTTTCGCTAATATTAAAGCCCCGGTTAATAACATATTAAATAAAGCCAATGGGATCATCGTTTTCCAACCTAAATTCATCAATTGATCATACCTGAATCTTGGGATGGTCCAACGAATCCACATAAATAAAAATACAAATAGCACTATCTTAATAAGTAAAGTGCCTAAACCAATCATGGCTGCAATATTTGGTGCTACTGTAGTCTCGTCAAAAAATGGTAAATCATAACCGCCAAAATACATAGATGCCATAATTGCACTACTCATAATCATATTTACATATTCAGCGAATAAGTAAAATCCTAATTTCATTGATGAATATTCCTGATGGTATCCAAAGTTTAATTCATTTTCAGCTTCAGGTAAATCAAAGGGGGTCCGATTACACTCGGCCATCGCACAAATAAAAAATATAATAAAGCCCAATGGTTGATATACCACATTCCACCAAGGTCCTGCTGCTTGATCCGCTACAATTATTTTTAAACTTAAACTACCAGTAGTCATTAATAAAGCAATCAGTGCTAATCCCATTGCAATTTCATAACTGATGGCTTGGGATGCAGCACGTAATGCTGACATCAATGAAAATTTATTATTCGATGCCCATCCTCCAATCATAATACCATATACGCCCATACTCACTACCGCAAATATGTATAAGATACCAATGTTTACATCGGCTACTTGCAATGCAATGGTGCGCCCAAATATATGTATGTCCGTGCCCCAGGGTATTACTGCTGATGTCATCAAGCTAGCCGTCATCGCTATGCCTGGTCCTAAAATAAATAACCACTTACTTGCACTTGTTGGAATAATTTCCTCCTTCATGATTAATTTCAACCCATCTGCTAATGGTTGCAATAAACCAAAAGGACCCGCTCTATTGGGACCTGGTCTGTCTTGTAATATGGCCGCTACTTTACGCTCACCGAAGGTGGTGTATAAAGTGATTAATAAAGTGGTCAATACAATAATTACAATTAATATTAATTTTTCAATAACCAAAGCCCAATCGAATGAAAGAAGTGTCATACTATTTTAATTAGGCGTTATTAATATTATTGTTAAAAGTAGCACCATTGGATGGCCCTTCGTTTTCACCTAAGCGAATATTGGGTTGATTCACTTCACTCTCATTATGAATATCCATTAATAAATGTGGTGTCCTGCCATTATTGATTGCTGCAAAAGTTTCCGTTGGCATGGTCGTTCCAATATTACCAGCATAATGCCCTTGTGCAATAACTGATTGTCTACTTATTTCACGCGGTCCTTCAATCACCCAGTCCGTTGTTTGTTTTTTATCAAAACGACAAGTGTTACAAATCCATCCTGGCTTTCCGTCGGGCGTATCTTCAATTTCACCCCATTGATCCTTACGTGCAGTAACTCTATACACTTCATCTCCTCTATTCCATAAAGTAACACGACCCGAACAGCTTGGACAATCACGGTGCGCATCCATTGGTTTTAAAAACCATACCCTATTTTTAAAGCGGAAAGTTTTATCGGTTAAAGCACCCACTGGACAAACATCAATCACATTGCCTATAAATTCATTGTCCAAACTTTTTTCAATATGCGTAGCTATTTCAGCATGATCTCCTCTATCTAAAATACCATGTTCCCTTTTATTAGTTAATTGATCGGCAGTGAAAACACAACGGTAACATAAAATGCAACGCGTCATATGTAATTGAATATGCTTTCCTAAATCATGTTTTTTAAAGGTGCGTCTTTGAAATTCATAGCGTGTGCCTGACTTTCCATGTTCAAAACTTAAATCTTGCAAATGACACTCACCCGCCTGATCACAAATAGGACAATCTAATGGATGATTCAATAATAAAAATTCAACAACGCCTGCTCTCGCCTCCACTACTTTTTCACTGGTAATGTTTTTTACTTCCATCCCATCCATCACGGTCGTTCGGCAGGAGGCTACTAGTTTTGGCATTGGGCGCGGATCTTTTTCAGATCCCTTGGAAACTTCTACTAAACAAGTACGACACTTTCCGCCACTTCCTTGCAGCTTACTATAATAACACATCGCTGGCGGTGCAACGGCACCTCCAATTTGTCGCGCAGCCTGCAATATAGTAGTGCCTGCTGGTACTTCAATGGTAATGTTGTCGACTGTTACTTTGAATAATATTAGTTCGCTCATAGTTTTACGCAATGTTATGCAGGTACATGAATTGGATCTGCATAGTGTTGTAAACCAAAATTACTTGTTTGGGATAGTTCTCTATTATTGATATGCCATTCAAATTCATCACGGAAATGTCTGATGGCTGCTGCTACTGGCCATGCTGCAGCATCTCCTAATGGGCAAATGGTGTTGCCTTCAATCTTTCTTTGAATATCCCATAATAAATCTATATCGCTCACTTCTCCTTTTCCTGATTCAATTTTTTGTAATATTTTTTCCATCCAACCAGTTCCCTCTCTACAAGGTGAACATTGTCCACAACTTTCATGTCTGTAAAAGCGTGCTAAGGTTAAGGTATTTTTTACAATACATTGGTCCTCATCTAAAATTATAAATCCGCCAGATCCCATCATCGAACCTGTTGCAAAACCGCCATCACTTAAACTTTCATAGTTCATGTAGCGTGTTTCACCCTTCGCCGTTTTTAATAATAAGTTGGCAGGCAAAATGGGCACACTTGATCCTCCTGGAATACAAGCCTTTAATTTTTTACCATTCGCAATACCACCACAATATTCATCACTGTAAATAAAATCTTCGACTGAAATAGTCATATCAATTTCATACACCCCTGGTTTATTAATATTTCCACAAGCTGAAATTAATTTTGTACCTGTTGAACGTCCCACACCAATTTTTGCGTATTCATCGCCGCCCATTTTTATAATCGGCACCACCGCTGCTAATGTTTCTACATTATTCACTACTGTTGGTCGCATCCATAATCCTTGAATTGCTGGGAAAGGAGGTTTGATACGCGGGTTGCCTCTTTTACCTTCCAAGGATTCAATCAAAGCTGTTTCCTCACCACAGATATAAGCACCCGCACCACGATGCACATGAATCATACAATCAAATCCTGTACCTAAAATATTTTTTCCTAGCCATCCATTTTTTGTTGCTTCTTGTATCGCTTCCTCTAATATATCTGCCACCCAAGCATACTCTCCTCTGATATAAATATAAGTGTCATTTGACCCTAAAGCAAATGAGGATATAAGTAATCCTTCTAATAATAAGTGCGGTAAAAATTCCATTAAATAACGATCCTTAAAAGTACCAGGCTCACTTTCGTCTGCATTACAAACCAAGTGACGTGGCACCCCCTCAGGCTTTGCAATAAAACTCCATTTCATTCCAGCCGGAAAACCTGCACCACCCCTTCCCCTAAGTCCACTTTTTTTCACTTCCTCCACAATGGCTTCGATGGTCATTTCCTTCAACGCTTTCTCTGCTGCCGAATAGCCCCCCTCACGACGATAAACATCATAAGTACGAATACCTGGCACATTGGCTTTTTCTAATAATAATTTTACACCCATTGTTGCTTCTTTATCTTTTCTAATTTTGTGCAGCTACCTGCATTCTATATTCTGCAATAATTGCGTCTACTTTTTCCTTTGTTAAATGCTCTCTATATATTTTTCCTACCTGCATCATGGGTGCATAACCGCAAGCGCCCAAACACTCTACCAGCTTTAAAGTAAAAATGCCATCCTTTGTTGTTTGCCCTGGTTGAATGCCTAATTGCGATTGGATATAGGTAATAATATTTTCAGAACCACTGATCATACAGGGTCCTGTTTGACAAACTTCGAAAACAAATTTTCCAACCGGCTTTAAATTATACATACTGTAAAAAGTAGCCACCTCGTATACTTCAATAGGTTCAATATTTAATAAAACGGCTACATAATCCATCGCTTCCGTAGGCAACCATCCGCCAAAACTATCCTGTGCTAAGTGCAACACGGGTAATAGTGCACTTTTTTGTTTCCCTTCTGGATAACGAGCCACCAAGCGTTTAAACTCAGTCATTTGTTCGTTATTAAATTGAAGACTCATATAAAAATTTCTTTTTCTTACTAATTATGATACTATGCATCCAACTCTCCTGCAATCAAATTCAAACTACTCAAGGTCACCACTGCATCACTCAACATCCCGCCTTTAATTAATTCTTCAAACGCTTGGTAATAAATAAAACAAGGCCTTCTAAAATGTAATCTGAAAGGCGTCCTTCCACCATCGCTAACTAAATAAAAACCTAACTCTCCGTTACCGCCTTCAACCGCACTGTAAATTTGCCCTTTAGGTAAATCTATTTCACCCATGATAATTTTAAAGTGCCATATTAAGGCTTCCATCTTAGTATAAACGTCTTCCTTTTTGGGTAAATAATATTCAGGTACATCTGCATGATATATTTCAGCATCGGCGCCTTTGAATTCTTGTATTTTTTGGTAGGCTTGCTTGATGATGGAAATACTCTCCCACATTTCTGCATTACGCACTAAAAAGCGATCATAATTATCACCCGTTGTTCCTACCGGAACTTTAAAATCAAAATCTTGATAACTACTATAAGGTTGTTGCACACGTACATCATAATCTACTCCTGCGGCGCGTAAATTAGGACCTGTAAATCCATAATTCATAGCACGTGCCGCACTAATTCCGCCGGTGCCTTGGGTACGCTCCATAAAAATACGGTTGCGTGTAAATAATTTTTCAAACTCACGTAACACCCCCGGATATTCATTTAAAAATTTCTCCAGCTTTGTAAATGCAGTATTGGTAAAGTTTCTTTCAAAACCACCAATGCGCCCAATATTAGTCGTAAGTCGAGAGCCACATACTTCCTCATAAATTTCATAAATCAATTCACGGTATTGCATCACATATAAAAAGCCTGTGTAAGCACCCGTATCTACCCCAACAATCGAATTACAAATCAAATGATCGGATATACGCGATAATTCCATGATGATTACACGTAGGTAATCAACACGCTTTGGTAAATCAATTTTTAAAAAACGCTCGCAAGTAATATGCCAACCCATATTATTAATCGGGCTACTGCAATAATTTAAACGATCCGTAATTGGGGTAATTTGATACAAAGGCCTGCGTTCTGCTAATTTTTCAAAAGCCCTATGTATATAACCCACCGTTTGTTCCGTGGAAACCACACGCTCACCATCCACTTCCATAATATTTTGAAACACCCCATGCGTAGCCGGATGGGTTGGACCAATATTTAAAGTAGTCGTTGTTTTTTCAATTGACCCTTTTGGTAAGGTGATATTACTTTGTTGTTCCATGAATATATTTATGCGCTGTTCTTAATTTATTTTATAACTAACCTCTTCCAAACATCTCATCATCCTTGTCAATACGCGTTTGATCTTCCAGAGGAAATTCCTTTCTCAATGGGAAGTAATCCATTTCATCCACATTTAAAATTCGTTTTAAATTAGGATGCCCAATAAAATTGACTCCAAAAAAATCATAGGTTTCTCGCTCCATCCAGTTGGCACTCTCAAATAATTTGGTTGCCGTAAATACATCAGGTTTTGCCACTGGTACCCCAATGGAGAAACGGACACGGATATTTTCAATAAAATTATGCAAATGATAAACCACCACTAATTCAGCGCCATTGTTGTCAGGATAATTTACGCCACACAAATCTGTTAAAAATGTAAATCCTAAACTTGCCTCCTCGTATAAAAATTGTAATACTTTTAAATTATTTTCAGCAGCCGACTCAAAAGACAGTATTCCTGAATCAGTAGAAAATTGAAATACTTGGTCGTTGAATTTTTTAACTAATTTTTCTTGTATATATGCGTTGGTTAAAGCCATTATAAATGCGGTACTGTTTTAATTTATTTTATTGTATGCCATAGCTGTTTAATAAATCGCGATACTTTTCACTATTACGACGGCGTATACTTTCTTGCCCGACTAAATCTTGTATTTTCATAAAGCCATCAATGATCGCTTCGGGACGCGGAGGACAACCAGGTACATAAACATCCACTGGTATTACTTGATCAATTCCTTGTAAAACACTGTAAGTATCAAATATGCCACCACTGGAAGCGCAAGCACCTACAGCAATGACCCATCTTGGCTCAGCCATTTGCAAATACACTTGTCGTAATACTGGTGCCATTTTTTTTGCAATGGTTCCCATCACCATTAGTAAATCACACTGACGTGGTGAAAATCCAACACGCTCTGAACCAAAACGAGATAAATCATAATGCGATGCCATGGTTGCCATAAATTCAATGCCACAACAAGAAGTGGCAAATGGCAATGGCCACAAAGAATTTTTACGCGCCAATCCTACCACTGAACTTAATTGTGTAGCGAAAAATCCATCGCCAGGAACACCATCAGGTGCCTTACCCATTGAAATGGCATCTGCAATTTCAGCTTCTTTTGGATTTAAATTAAATCGTACTGGACGCATATTTTTTATTAAATATTAATAATGATTAGTCTTCCCATTTTAATGCTCCTTTCTTAATAATATATATAAAGCCGACTAAAAAGAAAGCAACAAATAATAACACTTCAAAAAAACCTTTCCATCCTAACGCTTTAAAATTTACAGCGTAGGGGTAAAAAAAGATAACTTCTACATCAAACAAAACAAAAAGTATTGCGATTAAAAAATACTTCACAGCCATGGGTGATCTTGCATCACCATGTGATTCAATACCACTAGCAAAACTTGCTAATTTATCTGAGGTTTTTCGAGCAGGACCTACCCAACTTGAAAGTAAAATCATGAAGCCGACAAAACTGCCCGCGAACAATAATTGTAAGGCAATAGGTAAGTAATTAGTAGCGCTGTTTATTTCATTAGCCGACATCAAATACAGTGGCAAATTCATACACTATGTTTTGGATTTGCAAAAATACACAAAGGATAGCTCATAAAACGAAAAACTCCCCATAAATGGGGAGTAATTTTCAATTATTTTTTAACAGTGGTGCAGATCTAAATTCGGGGGTTATCCTTTTTTGATTTGCGTAGTATCCGTGGCAGCTTTTTGGTTACCACCAGATTGCATTTTTTTAATGATTTCCCAGTTTTTAGTTAAGCTTTCCTTGATTTTCATGGTTTGTGGCTCCCCAGGTATTAGCTCTAAAACCTTATCACACATTGCAATTGCTTGCTCATATGCTTTGGTTTCATTATAATAGCCCATCATGGTGTAAAAGTTGTTGACCATCGCCTGCTTGTTTTTAGTCATATCCTTCGACAAAAACTGATTTTGTAGGGTGACTGCTTCAAAAAGCACCCCTAAATTGTTTGCCGTATCCAATAATTTAGCTGCTTTCACATTAAATGAATACCCATTTGGTTTATCAGGGAACGCCGTGATATATTCCATTGAAATGGCTTTTGTAGTAGCTCCCTCCTTTGCATTTGCCGCAATACTTGCTGTTTTGTAATAATACACTTCATCCTTCACACCTCTTAGGGCTGAATAATTCGCATACCATTTTAACTCATCGGTATACATATTAGCTTTTTCTAACATTTCATAGCCCAACTTGTAATATTTCAGCTTATTTACCTTTGCAGTATCAGCAGCAATTGCTTTTTCTAATAAAGCAGTTAACGCGACTTGGTTGCCGCTAAAACGAGATATAATCCTAACCGCTAATTCGTAATCACTGGTGACTATCTTATCAGCTGCGCTTTTACTCATGAAATTTTCAATATATGTTTTTGCTTGAACTGAATCGCCTTTGCGATCATAGTTATAGGCCAATAACACCCCTAATCTAGGTAAAGCATCAATTCCAATGGAAGCTTCTAATGCTTTTGCTTTTTCTAATGACGCATCATATTGTCCAGCGCGGAAAAGATAATCAGCATTAAAAATGTCTAAGGATGGATCCTTATCCGCATATTTTAAAAACAAATCTAAATTCACTTTTGCGGTCTCAGTTGCGGTCTGTGTATTGAGATCCGCATAATACGTATACAAAGCGAAGTATACTGGAGGAAAATTGGGGTCAGCAGCAATTGCTTTGCTATAATATTCATCAAATGACTCCCTGTTACTTTGTGTTTGATACACTCTTCCAGTTCTGTAATAAGGAAAAGCATTTTTTGGATCGCGCGTTATTGCCTCTTGAAATGCAGTCACCGCTTCACCTCCATTTTCACCACCCACTTTCAAATAGTTAATACCTAAATTAATAAATAAATTAGGGCTTACCAATGATTCATATGCTGAAATTGTTTCCTTTAATTTGTCAATTGCATATCTGTGATCGCCAATATTAATAGGGCATTCAGCGTATATATAACCAATCGCATTAACAATATCTTGATTAGGTTTTCCTTTAAACTTACCCTTTGTTAGTAAAGTGGTTGTTAACGCAACTTCTAAATTTTGCTTCACCGCATTTGCGTCTGCCCCTTCTAATAATTGAACGTGCGACATACCCACTAATAACCAAGGATCATTTCCAGCTGCTTGCATTGCTTGTTGAAAAATAGCTTTCGCTTTTTTGATGGTTGTATCACTTGGCATACCAGATCCTTGTTCTGCTAATACCGCTTCTCCATACCAAAAAATATTTTCCGTATTTGTGGGGCTTTTATCTAAGGCTTCTTTGAAAAAGGCCAAGGCAGATTTGTTTTTTTCATAATTCAACAACTTCACGCCCTCTGCTAAGGGAGAAACTGGAACTACCTGTGCATATACACTTGACAATGCTAAAACCACAGTTACGGAAAATAAAACCAATTTTTTCATCACTTTATTTTTTAAAAATTCTGGATCCTTAAATTTAATTCAAATTATAAATTCGGAAGGTGAAAATATCAAATTTTACCTGAAATTCAACCTAAATTAATGAATAATTCTACTACAAAATGTTAGTTTTTATAAGCGGTACTAATTCAAGAGCCCGTTTCTTTTTTTAAAACCCATTTTAGCGGGTACCAAAAAGGCCCTTCTAAATATTAACTGGCCTCGTTCTAGACTTAAAAAATTTAAAAATCCTGACCCCAAACCGGGTGAATTTTCCTTCAAAATATAATAAATTGGTAATGATAATGAATATTGCCCTCGACCAATGGTTGCTTGAGAAGGTTGGGCATACATTCCTTTTTCCTCGCATAAAGTACATTCCAGCATAGCGGTTTTTACCTGCTTTTGATTTTCAACCTGCTTTGGATCGTATTTATCCCCCACCCAATTCAACCCTAGAAATCCAATCGCATTGGGATGATTTTTAATATAGGTGATTACATCTGCAGATCCATTTGCCCCATGCACATTTTTTCCAAATGGGGCTTGCTTTAATAAGCTGTCTTTTAAAAAACGATTAATGCCAGTTAAATTGTTGCCATCCATGACTACTTCTTGTGGATCCACCCCCTTTAATTTATCCCCTAATTGTTTTAAAGTAAATAGGGTATCCTTTGCTGATTTATGTACCAACACAGCAATAGCATTATACGCCAATATGCCAAATGTGGGCGCATACCCTAATTGGTTTTTAAATCCTGCTTGTTCTGCTTTTCCCAACCCCCTTGTGATAATAATCATGCGGGTACTATCCTTTGTAAAGTCCTTTAAACATTCAATTTCAGACTTGTACAATACATTGATTTTGGCCTTGGGATAACTTGAATTGAACACCTTAATTTGTTCTTCGATAATGGGTTTAAAACTTTCTTCCACTGAAATATTGATTTCCCCTTCACTCGTGGTTTCAATAGGCGCATTGGTTGTCGAACTATTACATGAGATGAACAAAATGAAGCCGCTTAAAAAAGTAAATATTTTACGCATAATTGAAATTCATAAGTTTAAAAAACAGACAGGTTAGTAATCCTTTTGAAAGCCCCGATATAACCTAAATCCACCATACAATAAACACATACCCCCAAAAATGGTCCGAAACTCGGCATCTACATTCAACACCTGATCTAATTTGAACCATTTGGCGCCCAACATCAACACCGCACAGCCTAAAATTAGCGCCGCCATGCTAAAATCATAGATACTTTTAAAAAGTCGATAGGACCTTTCTGATTTTTCTCTTGGATTATTTCTTGTATTATTACTTGAATGATTAAAGTCTTCCATATTTTTAATTTAAAACCACAATTTAAACAATTAATATAGGATGAATTTAAAAATTTATCTTTACTTATAAATATGACAGCATGAGCAAGCCATCTTTGCCACAAGGAACCCGTGATTTTAATGCCGTAACTGTACAAAAACGACAATATATTTTTCAAACAATACGAACTGTGTTTGAATCATTTGGATTTGCACCCTTGGAAACACCCGCCATGGAAAACCTAGAAACATTAATGGGTAAATATGGGGAAGAAGGTGACAAGCTGATTTTTAAGATTTTAAATAATGGGTTGGATAACCCGCAAAAAAAAGAACAAACAGTAGAGGGTTTTGATAAAATTTTAGCTGGCAAAAGCACCCCTAATATTACGGAACGTGCTTTGCGATATGATTTAACAATCCCGTTTGCAAGATATGTTGCCATGAATCATGGCGCTTTAACTTTCCCATTTAAGCGTTATCAAATTCAGCCTGTGTGGCGCGCGGATCGTCCTCAAAAAGGCAGGTACCGTGAATTTTATCAATGCGACGCTGATATTGTTGGAAGTGAAAGTTTATTAAATGAGGTTGATTTGGTGGCGTTGTATGTTACCACATTTGAAAAATTAAATTTACCTGTTGAAATAAAAATAAATAACCGACAAATTTTATTAGCGCTTGCTGAAATTTGTGGCGGTAGCGAAAAATTGATTGACCTCACTATTGCCATTGACAAATTAGATAAGATAGGTTGGGAAAAAGTACAAGTAGAATTAAGTGCAAAAGGATTTACAACTGCACAACAAACTACCATTCAAACCTATTTGAATATTGAAGGAAGCAATGAAGAAAAATTAAAAAAATTAGCAACGCTATTGGGTGATAATACTGCTGGACAAACTGGTATTGCGGAATTAAATTATGTTTTAAATTATCATAACAATACTGGCATGGCCAAACATTTGATCGCCGACTTTACTTTGGCACGCGGATTAAACTATTATACGGGTCTTATTTTTGAAGTAAAAGCCAAAGATGCACAAATGGGCAGTATTGGCGGTGGTGGCAGGTATAATGATTTAACTAGTTTGTTTGGCGTTCCTAATATACCTGGCGTGGGCATTAGCTTTGGCGTGGATCGTATTTATGATGTGATGGAGGAGAAAAATTTATTCCCTGCATCCGTTGAACAAGCTACGCAGGTATTGTTTTTTAATTTGGGCGAGAATGAAGCGCTGCAATCTTATCAATTAATGTTGGCGCTTAGAAATAAAAAAATTGCTTGTGAAATTTACCCTGAGAAAAGTAAGTTTGACAAGCAATTTAAATATGCTGAGAAAAAAAATATTCCTACCATTGTTATTATTGGTAGTGAGGAATTAGCTGCTAAAAAATGTACTATTAAAAATTTAAATTCAGGAAAACAAGATACAATTACATTTGAAGCGCTAATGGATTACCAATTTTAGTTGTATAATTTATCAGCCCAAATTTGGTCTTCAAAATAAAAATCTTGTTTTAATGCACTAGAAGCTTCAGCTTTTGTACCAATCAACTCCATGCCTTGCACATTGATACCAACACCTGTCACAACATTATTGCCATCTCTTTTAAAAATAACTAAAGCATCATAAGCTGCTAAATAAAAAGTATCCACTCCTTTTTTTTCTAAAGCAGTGGAGCCCATTGCCGAGTTGATAACTAATGTTGAATCATTTGCAGTTAATGTCACTTCAGTTACCGGACTTCCTTCCGCAAATGTATATTTACCAAGGTACTCCTTTAGTGGACTATCTTGCGCTTGCACAGAAACAAATATTCCTAAAAACACAATACCCATCAATAACATCTTTTTCATAGTTGGTCATTTTTTATTTTAATAAATTGAATATCAAATTTAGGATAAATAGGATACAATTTTGAAAAAATCATGTTATCACAAGTTTAATTAATGACCCCTTCCGCTATAACGAATCTCCCCAAATTTCTCCATTATGGAAATCGGGCATCTTTGTTTAAAAAAGGGGCTAAAAAAAGAAATAAATAGATACAAAAACGATCAAGTATCTTTGCATTATGGAGCATACTAAAGTTAATATCAGACAACTCGAAATCGCTGACATTGAACGTTTTATAGGTCAAATAGGTGAAAAATCATTTCGCGTAAAACAAATTCACGAATGGCTATGGCAAAAGCATGCGCATAGCTTTGATGAAATGACCAACCTAAGTAAGGACCTTCGTCAGCAGTTGGAAGCTAATTTTACGCTTCCTGCCCTAACCTTAAATACGACACAATTAAGCGAGGATGGTACTTTGAAAACCAGGTTTGAAACATTTGATCATCATATGATTGAAGGCGTATTAATTCCAACCAGTGAGCGTAAAACCGCATGCGTTTCGTCTCAAATTGGGTGTAGCTTAAGTTGTAAGTTTTGCGCGACAGGATATATGGAACGCAAAAGAAATTTAAGCTATGACGAAATTTATGATCAGGTAGTGATGATTAATCAACAAAGTGAAAAACATCATGAAAAATCATTATCGAATATTGTTTTCATGGGCATGGGTGAGCCTTTATTGAATTATAAGAATGTTTTAAAAGCAGTGGAGCGAATTTCAGCAAAAGATGGATTGGGCATGAGCCAAAGAAGAATCACCGTTTCAACTGCGGGTGTAGCAAAAGGAATTAGACAATTAGGAGATGATCAAGTACGCTTCAAATTAGCTTTATCCTTACATGCCGCAAATGATAAAAAACGTAATGAAATTATGCCAATCAATGAAAGTAACAACATTGAAGCATTGATTCAGTCACTGAATTATTTTTATAAAAAAACAGGTAGCGAAATTACATTTGAATATATTTTGTTTAAAGATTTTAACGATAGCGAAAGAGACGTTGTTGAATTAACAAAAATATACCGTCAAGTTCCTGCGGACTTGATTAATGTCATTGAATATAATCCGATTGATAAATTCCCATTTGACAAACCCAACGAAGATGGTTTTGAAACTTTTGTAACCGCATTACAAAAAAACAGGGTAAATGTTAGGGTAAGAAGAAGCCGCGGTAAGGATATTGATGCCGCTTGCGGACAGCTTGCCAACAAGGATAATTTTTAATAGCACGGCACCATGAAAAAAAATAGAACTGATAATTTTGATAAATTTTCTCTTAAAAAAAAGGGAAGTGCTGTCAAAGAAAATATAAGACAGGATAAGAAAAAAGCAAAAGCCGAATCAAGGGCTATGGGTGAAGCTGCACGACAAAGAAAAATAGATAAAGCAAGAGGTATTGTAACCGATCCGCCTAAAGAAAAATATAGCAAGGGGCCCTATGCCAAAAAGACAACAGGCTATGAAAAAAAACCAAGCACTCGAAAAAGTTTTCAAGATGCCCCACCAAAATATGGTGAACTAACCCCTTCTCATACTACGCGTCCAACAACAGCGCGTCCAGCAACAACGAATAAGAGAACACCCGCATCCATGGACAAAGCGGATGAAAAAAGAACTGCTTCTATTGGTAAAGTAAATGCTGCCTCGGATACGCCTTATGAACAAATGCCATTGAATAAATACATTGCGCATGCGGGTATTTCTGGTCGTCGGGAAGCTGCAGCCATGGTAAAGTCGGGACATGTAACCATCAATGGAGATACTATTTTAGAGCCGGGCTATAAAGTGCAATACAAAGATGTCGTTAGACTAAAAGGAAAAGTATTACAATTACAAGTAACCCCTGTATATATATTATTAAATAAACCCAAGGATTATATTTGTACAGCGAGTGATCCTGAAGGCAGGAAAACGGTGTTGGATATTATCAAAAACGCAACTACACAACGCATGTTCCCAGTAGGTCGACTTGATAGAAACACTACTGGCGTTTTAATATTAACGAATGATGGCGACTTGGCGCAGAAGCTAACCCATCCTTCCTATGAAATTAAAAAAATATACGAAGTAACCTTAGACAAACCTGTTACCAAGGCGGACATGGAAGCCATTGCGAAGGGTGTTGAATTGGAAGATGGATTTATTGCAGCTGATGCAGTAAGTTATTTATCCAATACTTCAAAAGATGTAATCGGTATTGAAATTCACAGTGGACGTAACAGAATTGTACGACGTATTTTTGAACACTTAGGATATGATGTTAGGCATTTGGACCGAGTAATGTTCGCCAACCTTACCAAGAAAAATGTGGACAGAGGTAAGTGGCGTTTTTTAGCAGAAAAAGAAGTACGCCTTTTGAAATTCATGAATAAATCCTTTACAAGGAAATCTGCAAAGGAAAATTAATCTTACTACCTCCTTTTTAATTGAACGCAATTTAATGATAGATATATTATTTGAAAATGACAATATGATTGTACTCAATAAGCCCGCCGGTTTATTTAGTATCCCTGATCGATTTGGCAAAGAAGCTTCACTTAAATCATTGTTACAGGAAAAGTATCCTTCCATTTTTACAGTACATCGATTAGACCAACATACCAGTGGTTTAATTTTATTTGCAAAAACTGCCGAGGCGCACCAAGAATTAAGCACTTTATTTGAGGGACGTACTATTGAAAAGAAATACCTGGGTTTGGTGATGGGGCGTCCGCCACAAAATGGCACCATTGATCAAGCCATCATGGAACATCCTGGTAAAAAAGGACAAATGGTGACCCATGTCAAAGGCAAAGCAGCGCAAACAAGTTTTGAGGTATTAAAATATTATAAAAGATATGCTTGGGTTTGTTTCCAAATTCATACCGGCCGAACACATCAAATTAGGATACATGCCCAACATTTGGGTAACCCGATTGTTGCAGATGATATTTATGGAGATGGCGAAAAATTACTATTGTCTTCCATAAAAAAGAAAAATTTCAAATTAAGTAAAACAGAAGAAGAAGAACGCCCTTTATTAGCAAGACAAGCATTACATGCACATACTTTACAATTTGAATTAAATGGGAACAACTTTCAATTTGAAGCGCCCATTCCCAAGGATCTTGCTGCCACTTTAAAGCAGTTGGACAAATGGAATAGCGAAAAATAAAAATCCCCTCCCCTGCGTTAACAGAGAAAGGGATTATAAAGAAAGGTAAATGACTCGCATCAACAGTGACACACTGTAAAAGTTATTTTAGTTTGATTTCAAAGAATAATTACTTTTTACTGAAGCGTCCATTACCCAACTCCTTTGTTGCAATTACACACCACTATTTGTTCGGTTGTGGCGTATAACGCAAATAAGGTTTTACGATATTCAGGCCTTTGGGGAATTTAATTAATGCATCTTCTGTTTTAATGGCTGGAACCACAATCACATCTTCTCCATCTTTCCAATTCGCAGGAGTAGCCACACTATAATTGGCTGTTAACTGAAGTGAATCAATCACTCTTAACACTTCCACAAAGTTTCGCCCAGTGGAAGCTGGATAGGTAATAAATAATTTTACTTTTTTATCTGGTCCAATGATAAATAAGGAACGCACAGTAAAGGTCTCTGAAGCATTTGGATGAATCATATCATACGCCTTAGCCACCGCTTTATCCTCATCAGCTATAATTGGGAAACCTACATGTACCTGTTGCGTTTCATTGATATCACTAATCCATTTTTGATGACTTTCAACGCCGTCCACACTGAGTGCTAAAACTTTTACATTGCGTTTTGCAAATTCTTCTTGCAATGCAGCAGTGCGGCCTAATTCGGTGGTACATACAGGTGTAAAGTCGGCTGGGTGTGAAAATAAAATTCCCCAACTATCTCCAAGGTATTCATGAAAGCTAATATCGCCAATATTTGTTTTTGCTTTGAAATCGGGCGCAATATCCCCTAATCTTAAACTCATAATGCTGTTTTTTTATAGTGAGAATACAAAGATATACATTTCCTACTAAATTAGTAGACTTTTAAAGAAAAAAATTTTTTACCAAATGAATAACCCCTAAACAGAAGTGTATAAATCCAATAAACCGTCCGGAAGCAAAACAGTGACTATTTTTTTTGCGTGATCCACCCCTTTTAAGCTTTCTTCATGTAATGGGATATAGGCTTCCTGTCCCTGGTATAATATAGTTAACATTAACTGGTGCGGTTGCTCAATGACTTCAATCACATTACCTAAATCAATGCCATTTTGCTGTACCATATAACCTAATAAAGCCAAGGGCGAACTTTTATCAACCAGCTGCTGGAACTCGGCTTGTGGTAGCCACACTTTTTTGCTGATTAAAATTTGAGTGGCTTCCCTATTTTGAATACCCTCTATCTGCAAATGGGTTAAAGAATCTGTTTTTGCAACGGCCGATGTAATAAAATAAGGTATAAAGCTCGCTGTATTTTTTTCAACGAAAATGGCTTCGATACCTTTAAAATTAATGGGTTTGCCTAAGGCATGTTCAATGATAATTTGCCCCCCAATACCATGAGCAGCCACAATTTTTCCGATATGTATATATTCACTCATTGGATGGGTTTTAAAATATAGAATACACAAAACTAATTATTCGAAACAGAATAATTGGGATATACTTGATTTTTTTAACAACGATAAATTACAAAAAACCCCCGATACCGATAAACGGAACCAGGGGCTTTATTAAAGCTAGATTAATTTAAAATTATTCTGCAGCTGGTGTTTCTTCTGCAGCAGGTGCTTCATCAGCAACTACTAGTTCAGCTTCAGCCACTGGTGCTTCTGCAACAGGCGCTTCTGCAATTGGTTCAGCTACTTTCTTCACAACTGGAACATACACTTTTTTAGCAGCTTGTGCTTTTTTGTGTGCATCATTCTTGGTCGCTACATTAGCTTCATGCTCAGCGAACCAAGTTTCAAACTTAGCCATCGCAGTTGCCTCATCAAATAAGTTTAATTTAACACCACGTAATAAGTGTTTTAAATAAAGAACTCCTTTGAAAGATAAAATACGGTGAACCGTGTCTGTAGGTTGTGCACCTTTGTTTAACCACTCTAAAGCTTTTTGACGATCCAATTGGATGGTCGCAGGAACTGTTAAAGGATTGTAAGTACCAATTTTTTGGATGAATTTACCATCTCTTGGCGCGCGTCCGTCGGCTACTACTATAAAGTAGAAAGGCCTTTTTTTACTACCATGACGCTGTAGTCTCATTTTTACTGCCATGTTAAATAGATATTTATTGGCGTTAACAAATAGGGTTAATAGGACGCGAAGATAATATAAAATGATGAAAAATGGTATCTATTCGCAAAATAAATCATTAATTATAATGATAATCAAGTAGTTATCTCCTTAAACCAGGCATTTTACCTGGTACCATTCCTCCAGACATTTGCTTCATCATCTGTTTCATTTGGTCAAATTGCTTTATAAAAGCATTGATTTCTGCAATATCCTTACCCGAACCTTTGGCAATTCTTTGCTTTCTACTAGGTGAAAGTAAATCTGGATTACGACGTTCGATTACCGTCATTGATTGAATGATGGCTTCTACCCCTTTAAATGAATTATCATTAATGTCTACATCTTTCAAACTTTTTCCCATACCGGGGATCATTCCCATTAAGTCTTTTATATTACCCATCTTTTTTATCTGCTGTATCTGGGTTAAAAAATCTTCGAAATCAAACTGATTTTTTCTAATTTTTTTCTCTAATTTTTTTGCTTCCGCTTCATCAAATTGTGCCTGTGCTTTTTCAACCAATGAGCTAATATCTCCCATCCCCAAAATTCTTTGCGCCATCCTGTCGGGATAAAAAATATCTAAGGTCTCCATTTTTTCACCACTACTCATGAACTTGATTGGCTTATCAACTGTGTACTTTATGGATAAAGCCGCACCCCCTCTTGTATCTCCATCTAGCTTAGTTAATACAACACCAGTAAAGTCTAATCTTTCATTAAAAACTTTGGCAGTATTCACTGCATCCTGCCCTGTCATTGCATCTACGACAAATAATATTTCCTGTGGATTGATGGCAGCTTTAATGTCTGCGACTTCATTCATCATCACTTCATCCACTGCCAAACGACCGGCAGTATCAACAATGATTACATTTTTATTATTTGCTTTTGCGTAGACCAATGCGTTCTGAACAATAGATACTGCATTTTTGTTTTCTCTTTCTACAAAAACATCTACCCCAACTTGTTCAGCTAATACGGTTAATTGATCCATCGCAGCTGGACGATAAATATCTGCAGCAACTAATAAGGGCGATTTTTTTTGCGCTTTTAAATAAGTCGCTAATTTTCCTGAAAAAGTAGTCTTTCCACTTCCTTGTAAACCTGCCACTAAAATGATCGTAGGGCTTTTAGATAAGTCCAATAAGGAAGCGGAGGATCCCATCAACGTTGTTAATTCATCCTGCACAATTTTAACCATCAATTGACCAGGACTAATGGCATTAATCACTTTTTCACCAATCGCTTTCTCTTTAATCTTATCTGTAAATTCCTTTGCAATTTTAAAATTGACATCCGCATCTAACAATGCTTTACGAATATCCTTTAAGGTATTCGCCACATTTAAATCATTAATACGCGCCTGCCCTTTAAGGTGCTTAAACGCCGATTCTAATTTTTCACTCAAACTATTAAACATACACAAATCATTATGGGGTGCAAATATAGGCCATCACTTTGAGTCTTATTTAAGTTAATCAGTCCAGGTGCTGATTATTTTATCAACTTTAGGTATAATTTAAGTTTTCTTAAACCATTGATTTACATATACTTATAACGTATTTAGCAAATATTCATAGGTACCTTAAAAAGCTGTGTATGAATTAACAAAAAAAATACTTGGAACCTACCAATTATTTAATATCATTGCAACGAACGAGCCCAAATTAAAGCGGCATTCGATTTATATGAGTAAGAAACAATTATTTACACTTGAATTTCCTGTGAGATGCTCACCAAATATATTATTTGAGTTTTTATCCACTGCTTCTGGATTGCAAGAATGGTTTGCTGATAAAGTGGACGAATGGGAAAACGTATTCAGTTTTTCATGGAATGGCGGGGTACCTGATAAGGCAGAAATATTAGACCAAGAAGCAGATAAATTCATTCGATTCAAATGGTTGCATAGCGAGAAAAACGAATACTTTGAATTCAGCATTGAGAAAACTGAGATCTCAAATCAAACCATTTTGATCATCAAAGATTTTGCTGAAAAAAATGAAATTAAAGACCAAAGTCGACTTTGGGAATATCAAATTAAAGAGCTTTTTCATCGCGTTGGAGGAAACTAATTAGTACTTTAACATTGTTCAAAAAATTAGACATACTAATTCTGCGCGCATTCATTGCGCCGTTTTTGGCTGCATTGGCCATTTGTATATTTGTGTTGACGATGCAGTTTTTTTGGTTATACATTGATGATTTAGTGGGGAAAGGGCTTGACTTTATAACCATTCTAGAATTAATTGGCCTTGTATCTGTAAGCACTTTTACCACAGCACTTCCATTGGCATTACTATTTTCGTCCATTATGACTTTCGGTAATTTAGGAGAAAGCTTCGAATTGGTTGCCATAAAAGCCGCAGGTATTCCATTGACGCGATTTATGCGCCCCTTATTTTTATTTGCTATTTTATTAGCTGGACTTGCCTTTTTGTTTGCGAACAATATCATTCCGGTTACACAAATGAAACTCACTAATTTAAAATATGAAATCATTATCGCCAAGCCTGCCATTGATTTAAAAGAAGGTGTTTTTTATGATAAGATAGATGGCTATGTGATTAAATTAGGAAAAAAAGAAGCGAACGATAGTGTCATAAAAAATATTGTAATTTTTGAAAAAAGATTTGGATTGCAAGACAATTACTTAATTGCGGAGTCGGGGGTAATGCGCGTTTCTGCCAATAAAAAATTCTTAGAATTTATCATGTATAATGGATGGCGATACCAAGAAAGAGGTCTTCGGTCCACGACCAATACTGAATTTACCAGACTTTATTTTAAAGAGTATAAAAAAGTATTTGATTTGAAAAGCTTTCAATTCAATAAATCAAATGATATTTTATACGATCCTAAAATGCTAAGTGTACGACAATTAGGAAAAGCGATTGATTCTATTGCCAATATGGATAGTTTTTTTGTAAAAAGAACAGAACAAGAATTGACCCCCTACTTACGTTTTTTGTTATACAAAGACAGTACCCAATTATTTGGCAAAAAAGAATTCAAAAAGCCTATCAAAAAATTAAATCAAATTATTCCTGATTCCATGGCGATAAGTGTGAGCGAAGCGGCGGGATATCAATTGTCCACTATTGACAATAACTTTAAAATGCTGGGGCAAATTTATACTGAAAATAAAAATGCAGTAGCTATACACAGTATTGAATGGCATCGAAAGTTTACTTTATCGATTGCATGTTTGGTATTGTTTTTAATTGGTGCACCGCTTGGATCCATCATACGAAAAGGTGGATTGGGCACCCCCATGATTTCAGCAATCATATTTTTTGTCTTCTTTTTCCTATTCAATAATTTTGGCGAAAAATTGGCCAAATCGGGACAATGGTCTGTATTTAATGGGATGTGGTTGTCCTCCATGATTTTAGTCCCCATTGGTTTGTTCTTGATTTATAAGGCCATGCGTGATTCTCAGTTATTTAACCAGGAATTTTACTACCGTCTTTTACAACCAATTAAAGTAACTTTACGTAAGTACTTTAAAAAATAAAATCATGTCAAATTCAACCCAAAATCGTCGCCAGTTTATTAAAACATCTGGTAAAGCGGGTATGGCTATTGCGGCTATGCCAATTTTTTCAACCATAGCAACAAATAGTTTTGATATCACGGCCTATCAGCAACAGCCCTTACCCTATGCATATAATGCATTAGAACCTTTTATTGATGCAATGACCATGGAAATTCATTACACAAAACATGCCGCAACTTACGCGACTAATTTGAAAGACGCTTGTGTGGCTGAAAAAGTGGACACTACGCAATTAGCATTCACTGATTTAATTAAAAATATTTCACGCTATAGCCCTAAGATGCGCAATAATGCAGGCGGTCATTATAACCATGAATTATTTTGGCAATTAATGAAGCCAGCGCCAGCGACTGCTCCTTCCGGAACTTTAGCCGACGCAATTACAAAAACTTTTGGCTCATTTGATGCATTCAAAACTGCTTTTGGCGATGCAGCAAAATCAAGGTTTGGAAGTGGTTGGGCTTGGTTAATATTTAAAAAAGAAGGGGGCTTAGCAATAAGTTCAACGCCTAATCAAGACAATCCTTTGATGGATATTGCGGAAGTAAAAGGTTTCCCATTAGTAGGATTGGATGTTTGGGAACATGCTTATTATTTAAAATATCAAAACAAACGTCCTGACTATATTAATAATTGGTGGAATTTGGTGAACTGGGAATTTGTACAAAAAAGATTTGACGAAGCATCGCATTAATTAAGTACTAAGTCCCACCATACATTTGTATCATTAAAGGTTTATCAATTTTCCATAAGTGCAAAAATCAAAACAAAATTTAAAGATCCAGTTTTTTGTTACTAGTTTAAGTATCGTATTATTCGTACTTAAATTTGTTGCCTATTTTATGACCCATTCCTTGTCCGTGTTATCGGATGCATTGGAAAGTATTGTAAATGTAATGGCAGGGATCATTGGATTATATAGTTTATACGTTGCTTCGAAACCCAAAGACAAAGATCATCCCTATGGGCATGGTAAAGCTGAATTTGTATCGGCCGCTTTTGAGGGTAGTTTAATTATCACTGCAGGTGGAATTATTTTGTATGAATCCATCGTTACTTTTTTTGAACCAAGTAGTTTACACAACCTAGACAATGGCATTTGGTTATTGCTAGCTACCGCAGTATTAAATATGGCCGCTGGATTAATTGCAAAAGCGGTTGGTAAAAAAAATAATTCATTGGCACTTACTTCTAGTGGGCAACATTTATTGATAGATAGTTATACCACCTACGCAATAGTACTTGGTATTGGACTAGTGTTGTATACAGGGTATAATGGCATTGATACAGGCATTGCTGTTGCAATGGGGTTGTGGATCATCTACAATGGCTATAAAATTATTAGAGAATCCCTTGCGGGAATTATGGATGAAGCAGATATGGCATTATTGGATGCGGTTATACAAGAATTAAATTTATCTCGCCACACCAACTGGATTGATTTACATAATTTAAGGGTAATTAAATATGGCGCTTTAATGCACATTGATTGCCATTTAACAGTGCCATGGTATTTTAATGTAAATGAAGCACACGCTGCGGTGGATGAATTTACTAAATTGATTAAAAATAAATTTGGGGACAGTGTTGAGTTTTTTGTGCATACAGATGGTTGTATGCCATTTAGTTGTGCTATTTGTACCATTGAAAATTGTGAAAAAAGAAACAGCCCTTTCCAACAAAAGCTAATATGGAATAGGGAGAATATATTATCTGATTTAAAACACCAATTAGTATAATGCAAAAAATAAGTTTGATTGATTATATTATTTATCAAGCTACGCTGCATCAAAAAGATATTATTTAAAAATAAATGAAATAGTTAATTAAAATAAATTAAAAATGAATCCCTGGAAACAATACCAAGACCAAAATAAAGAAAGATTCTTAGAAGAACTTTTGGCATTATTGCGCATACCAAGCATCAGTGCAAAGTCGGAACACAATAGTGATATGATCACCTGCGCACAAGCAGTGGAACAAGCATTAAAACAAGCAGGTGCCCCTGTTACTAAAATTTATGAAACTGCAGGACATCCCATCGTCTATGGTGAAATTATAACTGACCCTAGCTTCCCTACTGTGCTTGTTTACGGTCATTATGATGTTCAGCCGGCTGATCCATTGGAACTATGGCATAGCAGTCCTTTTGATCCTACGATTAAAGACGGTAAGATATATGCGCGTGGTGCTTGTGACGATAAAGGGCAATTTTATATGCACGTAAAGGCATTAGAAATAATGACACAAACAAAATCGCTGTGTACGAATATCAAATTCATCATTGAAGGAGAAGAAGAAATTGGTAGCCCACATTTAGCCGAATTTGTAAAAACACATACAGACTTATTAAAAGCGGATGTTATTTTAATAAGTGATACTGCAATGATTAGTATGGACACCCCGTCCATTGATATTGGGGTGCGTGGATTAAGCTATATTGAAGTGGAAGTCACTGGACCTAATCGTGATTTGCATAGTGGTGTATATGGTGGTGCAGTTGCCAACCCCATCACTATTTTATCAAAAATGATCGCTTCCTGTCATGATGAAAACAATCATATCACCATTCCAGGTTTTTATGATGATGTAATCTCCTCCACAGATGCAGAAAGAAAAAAAATGGCCGAAGCGCCCTTTGACGAAACTGAATTCAAAACGGATTTAGGCATTCAACAACTTTGGGGTGAAAAAGGTTACAGTACCAATGAAAGAACAGGTATCAGACCTACCCTTGAAGTAAATGGCATATGGGGCGGTTACACAGGCGAAGGTGCTAAAACGGTGTTGCCCTCAAAAGCATTTGCTAAAATTTCATGCAGGTTAGTACCCAACCAATCTTCTGAAAAAATTACCAGTATGATATTAGCGCATTTTAAAAAAATAGCGCCAGCATTTGTTACCGTGCATGCTTTTGAACATCATGGTGGGGAACCTTATATTACACCCATTGATTCCCACGAATATCAAAGTGCGGCCAAAGCGATTGCTGCTACTTTTGGAAAGGACCCCATTCCAGTGCGTGGTGGTGGTAGTATTCCTATTTGTGCATTGTTTGAAAAGGAATTGAATGTTAAGATTGTATTTATGGGTTTTGGTTTAGACAGCGACAACTTGCATAGCCCAAATGAAAAATATGATATTGTCAATTTTTACAAAGGCATCGAAACCATTCCTTACTTTCATCAGTTTTTTG
>Ga0209355_1000306_pt1 | contig 30375 bp, 43 predicted proteins | sample LauGreSBDMM110SN_3_FD_187563 | JGI IMG/M metagenome (GOLD analysis project Ga0209355, IMG submission 187563) | Freshwater lake microbial communities from Lake Michigan, USA - Sp13.BD.MM110.SN (SPAdes) (version 2) | ecosystem: Environmental > Aquatic > Freshwater > Lake | place: Lake Michigan... | reverse complement strand
CTGTTGAGTCAGCGGTATACAGCTTTTTGTCTGTGACATTGACCCCCAACTCACCTTGCACCAATTGTCCAGGGACAGGGACAGTAGCAGCTACAGCCGAGTTTTTGGTAATGATAACTACTGCCATCTACGCCTCCAAGGGTACGTCTGGGCGCGTAAAGCGCAAAGTGATATTCTCCGTCTGCCTTGCAGGCAAGCGGTATGGGTCTAAGTCATCAAGGTCGTATTTGCACACCATTAGCCCTGGGCTATTAGGATCTGGATACAACTCCTCCAACGACATCTTAATACTACATCTGCCGCAAAGCCCAATGCCGTATGTGGTGCGTCCTGTGGGGTCAAGAAAAATGCTCATCTTGTGTAAACCCCAATGTTAGGTGTAAAGTAAATTGGAGAATTGTCCCTCTCCTCCATCTCTGCCTGATTCAAAGCACGCATCGCCTTTTGATCGAGGATTTGAATGAGGGTGGGATCCACAGTAGGCAACTCCTCCGCCAAGGCAGCTGAAAGAAGATACACAATGGCGTTGAACCACCTTTGCGGCACTTCTATCTCTTGTGTAAGGCTTCCTACGTCCATAATGTATCGCTTGGTGTAGGTTGTGATTTGCGAAAGGGTAAAAGCCGCATTTGGAACAGGCCAAACATACATAAACGGTTGATTGAGTTGACGGTCCAGCCAAAACTGAAGGGGTCTACCTTGAAAAGTCTTGTTGGGCAAGTTGTTGTAGCTGTCTCGATTGAGGCGTGCCATCACAATTTCATTAGGCGTGTTGCCAAAAACCACACTTGTTGCACTCAATGTGCCTGTTGTCACTCGAACACGCCAATAAAATGCCGTTACTGACCCGTCAATGTCTGTCCACACCCATTCCCCTGCCACTAAACTTGGGTTTGCTACTGTTTCTATGGTTGTCCATGAGGAGCCATTGGCAGAATACTCAATGACAAAGGGTTGTGAGGCGGCAGACCACAAAATTCCAACCGTTGTCACTGTACTTGCAGTAGAAAACAGTATAACTGAGGTTGTAGAGGTTGTTGTTGCGGTACCAGAGAGGTACTGGATGGTGCGAAGATTGGTGTTCAATATATCCACCGTACCTACAGGCACAGGGACTTGAGCCATGTTCTCATACATCGGAAGTATAAGTTTCTCAATGCACCACAGTTGCAACCCACGATTGGCAAGGTCAGACAGGATGAGGTAAAGGTTTTCCTGCGCAACTTGCAATTGCTCAGCACTAACGCCTTGCGGAGGCATGCGGCAACGGCGAAAAGCGTGGTCAACCACCTTTCGTGTATTAAATACCGTCTGAGAAACTGTTCCAGAAACTGCCACGTGTTTTCTCCGTTAAGTCGCAGTTCGCTGAACCCAGCGACCTCAATGACCAATTATATGGACAATTTGCCTTTCAGCAAACTTTTGGTGAGCGATTAAATGCAGGCACGCCACCTTTTTTCAATTTTGTAGGCGCTTTGCCCGGGTGCATGTGTGATTCGTGCTTATGCACTGCTTTCTTCACTGTTGCTTTGTCCATTTTTACATCTTCATGCACCTTGCCACCTTTTTTCATCATGCCTGTAGGCGCCATAGATGGGCGTGCTGCTGCGGCAAGAGGCGATATAGGAGCTGCCATAGGCGCTGCCATGTTTTCAGGCATTTCAACTTTTCGAAGCATTGCAACTTCTTTCTTCATCACTCTTTTAGGCGCTGACTTGGCTTTTGTCTTACCACCTTTTTTCATTGGTGTAGGCGCATCAACTTTGCCGCCATGCGCGTAACCGGGCATGCTTGCACGTTCTGTTGGTTTGTTAAAAGTAAACTCGCCGTATGATGTTTTTCCCATGATGTTACCTTTAGTAGATGATTGAGAATGCAGTTACGATGGCTGACGGTTGAATTGGCGCCGCGTACGGTACAGTGATGGCAGCTGAGAAATCAAGAGTGGTTGTGGCAGCAGCAGTTGCCCAATAAAACTGCACGTATTGAAGAGCAGTGAAGTTGCCAAGCAATGACAAATTGAAAGTTGCTGCGCCACCGTCGCCTACTTTTGGCACAACTATTGTGCTAGTAGTACCAGGGGCGTTAACACCATCCAATGCTTGCCAAAACCGAACCACGCAATCAGTTGCTGCAGAATTGGCAAGTTGCACATTCACATTGAGATTGTAGAGTGCAGCGTTGGTAAATGTAAGCTTAGTTGGATTGCTACTTGCGTCATTGACAACAACAATGCCTGAACTAACATACTGCGTATTGAATTTAATAGCGGTAGGTGTGTTGGCGACTGCTGTCTGATCCGTTTGGTCATAGTAAGCAGCGTAGTATGTGGCGTTGGTGTAAGTCTTGAGTTGCTGTGCTGTCAAACGCACAGATGCTGCTGACTGCACTGCCTCAAACTGTTCTGTGCCACTTAAGGCACTGCCAGCGGTTAGATCGGGAATGGTTACGTATGACATTCTTAGCCGTAAGTCTTAATGACTTCTATAACTACGGAGTATGCATCACCAGCACCAACATCCATTGTTGTAAACGAAATGTCGCCTGTTTTGCCTGCGCCCGAATTGTTTGGTATGCCACCAAACATGCTGTAATCCATAAAATAATTATTATTTTGCGGCAAAGTAATAATCATCAAAGGCGTGGTAGCTGCCCAAAGCATTTGTATTTCACAACCGTGAGTTTGTGACCAAACTCTATTCAAAATACAGCCAGTGCAAGCGAGCGCACCTTGCGGATTTAGCGTAGACACGTCAATTTTGACTACAGCTGTTTCTGTTGTATCAACAAAACCTGTGACCTTGATAATGGCAAGACGCTCGCCATCAAGGATTGTCTGACTCGTCAGTACGTTTGCCATCTATTGCTCCTAAATAAGACAGGGGACTAAGCCCCCGTCAATTGATTAAGCCTGTGTAACGCCGAGAGCACCAATACGTGTTGCATTCGGGCCTGCCGCAATTGCTGGCAGGGCTATTCCCATTACAAGACGTTTGATACCGTCACAAGCAGACGAGGGTAAATAAGTACCCCTTATGTCGCCCGTGGTTGTGGTAGCTGTCAACGTAGCGGCAGGAGTCATAGTTCCAGCATCTTGAGCCAAGGTATTGTCCCAACCAACGCGGGCAACGTAACCCCTGTCAGTGATGCGCAATGGAGAACCTAAGATGTCTGTTGTACCTACCGCAACGGTTACCACGCTACCGCCTGAAGCAGCAACACTGGCAATTTGGTAGAAGGCTTTTTTGCCACTGACAGTCGTTGATGCCACTGTTCCTGTTGCAATCACCTCGCTCATGGCCTGACCGTAGTAGTCGTAGCCAGAGACGGTGATGTTGACAGTAGTTGGGGAGCCAGCGCCTGTGGTTGTGGAAACCGCACGAGGGCAGTCAAGTTGCAATCCTGTTGCACCGCCTGTAATCGTAGCGGATGTAACACCAGCACCTGCGGCAAGCGTGAGCGTGGTAGCAGTTGTGATAACAGCGGCAACAATGTTGGTTGTCAGCTTTGCCTGTGGTACAGCGTCCCAAACATAAATGCGACCCAGTGGGCCAACACCTACGCTCATTGGGGATGGGTTTTGCAACAAAGCATTACCAGAACCAATGATGGTAGCGCTTGCTACAGTTTGTGAGTTGTTTACTGTGTAAGTTCCTACACCACCTGTGCCTGTACCAAAAGCGGAAATAAAAGTTCCATTGGTAAGAGACGTTGAGCTGTCAATAAACATACCAACAAAAATTGGGTCACCCGAAAGCATTTCGGTGACGGTCAATGTAGTGGTAGCAATTGAACCAGTAAAAGTTGAAACAGCAGGGTATTGGTCTGAACCCTGAATGGTAATAGCGGAACCTAGAAATAGGTCATCTGAAAATTGGGGCATGTTGTCTTCTCCTTGAAAAGCTTGACAAATTAAAAATAAAAGAAGGGGGCTTTCACACCCCCTTCACTTTTACAGACCAGCGGTACCGTAAATGGTACGAGGATCTGTCCAACCTGGAATGTAACGCTCCGTCGCTTTGTAACGCATGGAGTCGGTTTCGAAATCGCCTTCCATGGATTTTTCCAAAGCACGGCGCATCATCAATTGCAGGCCAACCTTGGCGTCTGTCTGCACCCACCATGCGGTGGTTGAAGTCAAACGAGACAAGTTTGCTTGACCGCCACCTAACATGCCCATTGACTTGATGGGGTTGATGTCGTTGTTTGCACTACCTGCACGCAACACCGATTTCAACAACACTTCAGCTTGGAAGACATTGGAGGGGCTCACAACCAACTTTTCAGGATTCAAACGAATACGCTTGCCGTTGTTGTCAATGGCATTGCGGATTTGAATGAGCATCTGCTCAAGTGAGGTTTGTGATAAGTTAGCAGCACTTGACAGCACATTGCTGAAGGTGCCGGCAGCGATGGGGTGCGATGCATTAACCAATGAAACACCATCACCACCAACATAAGCACCGCCGGTGAAGGAACGGTTCAGAATGTTAGCGCACAGAGTTTCTTTGGTTTCAATCAACGATTGTGCCAAGTGTTTGGCGTAGGTTTGACCAATGGAAATGTGATCGCCATCTTCAACCAAGACTTTGGTCAAGGCAAAAGCCAAGCCGAAGACTTTGTAGACATAACGAGCATTGAACAGCACACCACCTGCTTGATAGGTGACGGGCATGCCATCGGGCAGCTCAGGAGCTGCACCAAATCCGTACAGGACAGGCTCTTCGTGATAGTTACGTGGAATGCCTCGACGTTCTGAGAAGACTTGCTTCCACTCATCGGCACGTTGGTCATAAATACCATCGAACTCCTCATTCAGAATAGGTTCAACAATTGAGCGGAAGTCAGTAGAACGCATAGGAACAGCGCACATGACCATACCACTTCGGACCATATATCCAAAGAGCATGTCGCTCAGTTTTTCGCCTAAACTCCAGAAGAAGTTTTTGGTGCTAGTACTAACCGCGTTAAACACGGACAAAAGTTTTTGTTTCATGTCTGTTACTCCTTAGAATGCAACTTTATCAGCAACATATTGATGCTCGGAGATCTCGACTTGACAGATCACATAAGTATCACCGAATGCGTTATCTGCGCCGGGTGTAATGCCGATCAGACGCAATTGCGCGCTAGCTGATGTAGTAACAGTGCTAACATCCAAAACAACAGCACTTAAACCCGTGGTTTGTGAACCAGCGGTAATTGTGCCTGTGTCAAATTGGTTGCTAATGTTGGTTACGTTGATAGCAGCGTTTGATTGAATTTCATAAACAATCATTGGGTCAGTAGTTGCATAAGCAACAATTTGCGTGGCAGTTGTGCTGGCAATGAATTTGTTGGATACGCGACGACGACCGTCAGAGTCAGTGAACTCAATACCTTGGAAAGTACCAATGAAGGCGTCACCAATTGCTGCAGGTGCCAGTGTTCCGTCTGCCGCAAGTTTCACTGGCTGATTCTGTAGCAATGTGGAGCTATAGTTATCAGCCAAGGTGAATGCCTGCGGGCGCACAGAACCACTGGGGTGGTAAGCGGGACGAAGCCCGAAGGGTGCATTTACAGTATTCGACATGTTTGTTTCCTTTAAGAGAATGTCGTTCGAAGTTTAGAGTTAGTCAGTAAAAACTGCTTTACCCGGTGCTTTACGCAAGTCCTGCATACCATCACCCTCGATAATACTTCCACCAGCAGCCATAATGCCATCCTTCATCTGGTCCACCATGGCTTGAAGTTTCTCATCTTCGCGCAGGGGTGCGCTGTAATGTGCTTCAGTCATGTAGGTCTCATAGAGACGCATAGGAAGTTTAAAGGCTAGCATTTCGTTGACTCCAACCATGCCTACGTATTCGCCAGTCTTGATCGTGGCGTATTCCCAGCCCGGAACATCTTCAGGCTTGATTGGTTCGTAGCCGAGACGCATACGACCTTGAATGGAATCACGTGGGTTTGTGGTGGTCAACCAGCAACTGTGGTAACCGGGGATCTTTGGTAAATCAGGCAATGCGCTCTGGAAGAACTGCTGCCTAAACATTTCGACTCTATCGTCGTCCGACAATTCCCTCGCCTCTTTGGCGGCACGATCAAGTGCTGCCCTAGATTCACGTGCGGGGTCAGAAGTTTTTTTCAGTCGTTCATCGGTCATGGTGCTCACTCCTTAGTTTCAGCGAGTTGAATTTTCTTTATCCCACTTGGCATACTGCTTGAGGTAGCGTTGCCTTGCGGTAGGATCGTCCCAGACGCCAGCATCAATCATTGCTTGCTTCCGTTCTGGTGACACGTATACTTCGTTGCGAGTACTGCGGGGGGCGTGTTCACGGCCGGAGCCAAGGGGTGGACCCCTTTTGCCTGACCGTTGCGAGTTGTCATCATTCAATGCCTCCACTCGTTTATCCAATTCCCGCCAATACTCTAATGTGTTGGGATTATATCCTTCGTTCGCCATGCCCTGGTCAATTTTCAAAACTTTGTCTGACTTTTCATCACCAGAGTTTGGCTTATACCAAGAATTGGTTTTCATCCAGTCCTGTGCTAACTGAGTGGCTAAGGCTTGTGGCTGAGTGTTTTGAACAGGCTGAGTGGTTGGATTTTTGAAATTGTTTTTGGTATATTCGAGTTGACGAAGTTTGTCTTTTGTCTCATCTCTTATACGCATTGCCTTGGCAACATCATCTCCATTGCCCGCCTCAACCGCTCTTGCAATAATGTGCTCCACCGCCCTTGACTCTTCTTGTGCAGCTTTTATTTGCTGATCCAAGGAGACGTATTCAGAGGTTGCATTTTTGTGCTCAATGCCTTGCACCCGGCGGAGTAGTTCTTCATTCTGTTGTTTCAGGTGTTGAAGTTCTGCCTTGTCCCGTTCAATGGCAAGTTTGCGCCTTTGGGCACGGTCAACCTTTTCTTCACGCCTACGGCGGCGGAGGTCTTCCCTATCTTCATTGTCAGGTGCTAGGCGACGGTCTTCATCATCATCGTCTTGTTCTGGCTTCTCATCAACCGGAACTAATTCTTGTTCCTTTGTCTTTGATGGCTCTTCCTGTTCATCCAATTCATCATCATCAATCTCTTCTAACACATCGTCTTGTGCTTTTTTGTTCATTTCAAGCTCCTTTCAGCTTTTAGATAAATGCACGGATTTGCATAGGATCACCTGTGATCTTGCCAATGATGTCGAGGTCGTTGTAAATGACAAACTCAATCTCTTCACCATCTTTTTTCACAGTCCAGCGGTCACCACCATACTTTGGTGTGCGGACAAAATCACCTGGCTTGCACCAAGCGCCTTCAGGCCACATGTCCATTGTGTTGCGGTTCTTAAAAGCCAATGGGCCTACAAGCGCAACTTTGGACACCTGAGTGTTGCTGGCTTCTGTCTTACGGGCTTCTTCTGGAATGTAAATTCCGCCACTGGTCTGTGACTTGGCACGGCGAACTTGCACCATGACTCGTGAACCAAATGGGATGATGCCAGGATCCACTTCTGGAAAGGCATCTTCTAAGGAGTCATATGACATTGACAAAGGTAGTTCAAGTAGCATTCGCTTCTCCGATTGCTGGGTTAAAAATCACGCTCATCCTGATCCTTCAGGACTTGCTCCACTTTTGAAAGGGCAGCTTCTAAGCCTTGATAATAGCCTATTGACTTCCCATACTCAAACTCTACGCTCTTATCGGGCCCAGGTGGAACTTTCAGGGCACGGTGAGCAACACTGTTCTGCTCCTCTTTCAGCAGACCGATGAGCTTAGCAAACATCTATCAACCGCCGCTTGTCGCACGCTTGGCTGGCATAGGTGTTTGGCTCTTCGTCATTTTGGGATACTGTTTTGCTTCGCCTGTGGGCTTGGCGGGTGTGGGTGCTGGATCTTTTCCAGAACCTTGCATGCTGGTTGGGTAGCTTTTACCCATTGCCATTTGTTTGTGTAAACTCAATGCTTCCATGATAACTCCTTAAGGGTTGGGGTTGATGCCTGTGCCAGTTGAGTAGCCGATCTTCTCACCACTCTGTACTTCAAGTGCTGCCAATTGTTTGGCTGTTTGGTTGTCTTCTGAGTTAACAAAAATCTTAGTCTGGTTGTTGTCTTGGTTGCGGGCATCCTCTGCCTGTTGGCGCATTTGTTCACGAGCCAATTCTGCTTGCTGCCGTTGCTGATCCATTGCCAACTGTTCTTGACGCTGTTGTTGTTTGTCTGCAATCTCCGCTTGCTTAACAGCCATGTTGGCCTGATCTGCTGCTTGCTTGCGTGCCACTTCCTGTTTGGCAATTTCTGTGCCGGGATCGTTGGGATCCGGTGGTTGCATGGATTGAAGCAACTGCACTGCTTGTTCAATGATGGGAGGCAAGGCCTGGAATGATTGATTGACCTCTTTGACCACTGATTGGCTTGCTGCTGCCATGACTTGGTCAAACGCTTTCTTCTCCTCTGTCGAGGCCTTCACACGAAGTTCTGCAATGGGTTGACCAGCAGCCTCTGACGCTACGTCAACCATTCGACTCACATACCACAGCACCATGTGCTCACGGAGGTGAGAGAGTAGGACAGGCAAAGCGGTTGGGGCTGCTATTCGACTTGCACCGAGTACAGGGCTAGTCATGAAGTCAAGGTGTACTTGGATGTGTGCTAAGTGCTCCTGATCTGGGAATGCAACAATGGGCCGTCCCATGCTTGCTGCCACATTCTCATTGACTGCATTCATCTCCTCCATGGCTGGTTTGGGGGTCAGGAGTGCCTCACCCTCTGGCACTTTGAGTTGCTTCAACAACAACTCCTCTACTTTCCTCGCATCGTACAACCCTGGGTGAGTGTCTGAGCGCTGTACCACTGCCTGCACTTGAGCAAAGCGCTGGGTCTCAGAATAGATGTTGGGATCAGATACAGGCACCACATTCATGGGACCTTCAAAGTCCTTGCGATAAGCTAGCAGCTCACCGGTGTCATCATAGATTTCTTTCTCTTCCATGTAGAAGCGGTTGATGCGGTATAGGACCTGCAACAGGCGACCCATGGCGTCATGGACACGGGCGTGGATGGAGGAGAACACAGTCATGCCCTGTTCCATACGCGCAAGAGTAGTGCCAACAGGCACATTGGCATTGGTGTCTGCCAATTCCTCAAATGTTGTTCTAACTACGCCTCTACCTGCATCAATCAAAAAGCCCATCAGTTGAAACAGGACAGGTGAGGGTGGGTTGAAAGGCATGGGCATCATTACTTTGCGAATGTCATCCTGCCCAAACGATCCCTCTATCTCATGCACCTCAGTTGGGTCAATGCGGTCTGTCTGTCCACCTGTGCCGCCTTTAAGTTTTAAGAGACCTGGGAAATTGCTGATATGTGCTGAGTCAAGCAAAGCGCGTAAAGCGCCAGTGGCAGCAGCAGACAAGCCACCAATCATATGAGTCAGGCCAATGGGGTAAGCACCGCGCCATGGAACAAATGGGAATTCGATGATATGCACCAACTCATTCATCAACTCATCTTCCTCTTCCCAATTGCGGTAGATAGACAGGACTTGTTGTGTGGTTTTGTCAACTGAGATGACATAGGGCGCAGGACCGTCAGTATCGTCTTCTACATCGTAGTAAACAGTAATCTCAAGAATTGTTCGCAACCCATCAGTGTTGTAAGCATCTGACTTGCGTCCTTCTATCTTGTCATTTGCTGTTTCTGACTTCGACACCTCAGGTGTATGGGGCTCAGGTGTTAACGCAATGTCTCGGTACATGCCTGACTTTACCCGTTGACTATACTCTAACTTGGTGATGTACTGCACATGGGTTTTGCGTTCTGCTGAGTAAAAGTTACTGGCAGCAAAGGGCAACAAGATGTCGTCTGATGAGACAAATGATGGTAATGGACGCTTGCGCCTTTGGTCCCAAGTCAACTTAATGTACTGCACACCAGACAATGGCATTTGGGTAGACATCTGCTCAAGCTCTGCCCTAAACTCTGGCATCTGTTTGGTCATTTGCCAGTTGAGGAACTTGGTCAGGCGTTCTGACTTTTCAAACTTCGCCTTGGTCACATCCCCAATGACCTCCTGCCTTGCTGGACCCATGGGTGGGAAGATTTCTTTCATCACCCGAGAGGAGAAGTCAACACAGGCCTCAGTCAACATGGGATGAACGACTTTGGATGCACCGGTAAATGCTGCACCTCCAGGAGCGTCATCACCAAGGCCTGTCCGCCTTAGGCCTTCCTCATACTGCTCATCCCGACGCTTCCGCGCCTCTTTATCCTTCTCAACCAACTCACACAAGTCCGAACCCATGAGGGCGAGCTCTGACTCTGGCATGTCTTCAGCCAAGTTGGCATAGAATTCTGATTGACCGGGGAGAGGGGCGTCACTTATTTTGACCATTGCCCCGCCATCTTCTGTATCTTCTACATCACTGTTGTCTTCATCAACTGGAATCATCTCGCCCAGTTGCTTCTCCATTGTGTCATCGGTATCTGCCATGCTATGTTCCTTTACGCGGCGTATGGGTTATGGCGGTCGATCACTGGCTTGCGGGCTTTGGGTTCTTTGACGGGCAAGGTGACAGCCATTTGGTTGCGGTCAGCAAGTAGTCGTAGGGCTTGAGTTGTAGAGTCGACGAAGTCGTCATGCTTAATTGAACCTTCACCATGGAAACTACAAACCTGAGTGATTAGGGGATCTGCCCAGGAGCGTGGCATGCCAGGACGCTTTTCCGATTCCACTACCCAGACATGTCCATGAGCAAAGAGGTGAGATACGGCATGCAGTCGCTGAAGTTTGTCTGCCCTGCCTGGATTATAAGGGTATGCCAAAATATCTTCACGCGAGAGCATCTGTCTCAAAGAAATCCCTGACCCTTTATCCTCAATCACCAACAAATCAACCGCTTTGCCACCCAGGACTGAATGCTTAGGACCAACCAAGGGTTGGATGATGGGTCGGAAATCCTCATCACCGTATTTGACTTTGTACTCTTTCTTCACCCGTTCAATAAGATCTGGCAGTCCCAGATGATCTTGCCAGCAGTCAAGGAGCAGGAAGTGTGGTCGCTTCTCATGCCTGAACAATCCCCAGACAGAGCATGCTGTTGGGTCTGCATCATGTGTCTTTTTATCGGTTGTCTTTTCAGTAAACGCTGTGTCCAAGGACATGACAATGTACTCAAAGCCTGGCAACGGCTTGTCTGCAGGCCACAACTTGAATTGGCTTCTCTTCACTATGCCTGACTCTTCTGGGTCAATGACCTCGGCATAGATTTCTTGTCGCCCCAATTGGGTGCCTTCATACTGCGACAGTTGCTCTATGAATGACTTTGCCAAGTTGTCTTTGTTCTCATAAGTTGAGCCACGAGTCACATAGACAGAGCCTTTCTTCTTCTCACCATCCTTTATCAACTTCCTCACCAACTCAATGGGTCTTGGTGTGGTAGTCACAACTACTTGTGGGTGTTCGCCTAGACGCAATCCAAACTTCATCATGTCCCATGTCTCATCTGGGTATTGCCATGCTGCCAACTCATCGCACCAAACCCTATGATGCTGTGGACCACGAAGTCGATCTGGTTCTTGTGCTGAAAAACCTTTGATGACTGATCCATTTTCTAAGACAATTTCCGATATCGTTCGGTTATAAGAACGGATAATGGTTTCAGGTAAGACAGACAACATACCTGACTCCCCCTCAATGCATGTGTCTCGGATGTCGCCAGAGGTTGGTGCAATGATGGAACAACGGTGACCTGGGTTCTGTGTTGCATACCAAGCCGTGTCCTCCGCCCCTGTCCTTGTCTTGCCAAACCCTCGTCCTGCCAAGATCAACCAAACATCCCAATTACCGGCAGGTGTTCGTTGGTTGTCTCTTGCTGTGGCTAGCCATCTCATGCGCCAAGACAACAGTGTCAGATCAAACACTGACAACTCAGCAAGTGAGGTGTCTAAGTTGTTTGGGTCAATAGCAACGGTCACTTGGCACTCAGTTTGCTCATCGCTTGTGAGATCTCATCTATCAACCTTAGTCGAACTTCAATTGGGTTTCCATCAGCACCTGTGACTTCAATGGATCTGCGTTTGGAGTGCCCATATTGGACAACCTCTTTCAACGCATCCTTTCTGACTGCAACAGGAAGTTGCTTATCAAACGCTATCTCTGCCAACTCAGTCAATGGGTCACCAAACCGCTCAATGATGGCTTCCCATGTATCTTGCTGCGTTTTGCGCTTAGTTGTTCGCGCAGCTGGCACGCCAGGAACAGAAGCGGATAGCAAAGAAGCAGCTGGCTTTAGATCAGGTGGCATTTTATCCATACGACAAAAGGTAATGAGTTAATTTCGTGCCATTATAACTACAACTTCAAACAAATTGCCACCACCTTGTACACATACGTGAACCAATCCATAAATATTTTTATACAACCATAAGAAAAACCGTTGCAGCTAAGCCATTGTTAGTAATCAGTAACATATTAGCATTTATTAGCATTTATTAGTACTGCTATCAACAAATAATCTTTGTATCCGTGCATATTATTAGCATATTAGCATTTTCAACTTTTATATGAAAATAAAATAATTGGTGTTCTCTTTCTTCACGTGTACAAATCAGCAAAAAACTTTCCCCATTTAACACTAACTGCTTGATTTATATGAAACGGCATCAAACTCATTGCAAAGCCCAACCATAAAATCCTTCAACCCAACCTCCCAATTCACCATCTCAACCATGGAATATTGATTGATTTCGTCTGCAAAATTGCCAGGAATCGCAAAAAAACGGGCATCTAACTGCACTAAAACCCAACTTTTGCCGCCATTTTTGGTCTGATTAAAGTGCCAATTGATCTGTTCTTGTGTCAACCCACGCTGACTTTTGAACACCACTGTTTCCTTTTTGGCAGGTATCTTGCCATGCTTTAACTCTATCCATCCCTCTCGTCCTTTGACACAAAAATTTGCATCAGGCATCCCATCTATCACCCCGTTCTCCACCCTCTCCCATCTTCCTGGCAAATCTTGTCCTCGGACGATATCCCTCAAACGGTTCCACAATAACTTTTCTGACATCTGGCTTTTCCCTATTCATTGCCAACAAAATGGCACCCAAGCACACCCAAAAGGCAACGCCTGACACCATGAGCACAAAGATCAACACCGACGCCATTGCCTCCATTAGTGTCATGCTTTTTTCTCCTGTATATCGTAGAACCAATCATCGCCTGCCGCCCACTTCCGTGTACCATCAACAGTATAAAACTCTTTAGCTGCCTGAAAATCTGGAAACTTTGTTTCCGCTGCTATAAGGCTCTGGTCATACCACAAACAACGGTTGTTGGGTTGACAGGCAAACTGTCCATTATCCAACTGAATCCAGTTAAACGATTTGTGTTCTTCAGCCTGTTCTGTGAACCCGGTATCCAAATCCATGCCATCAGCGCAGAAATCCACTGTAAACATATAACGACCAAAGTGCCATTGCTTGTCTTTGCCCAAAAACTTAACGCCCAGATTGCGTAGTCCAATCTTTTCAATGATTGTAAACCTGTATCCCATGCAGTCCCACAATTGCAAGGTGTCAATAGGTAGACAGTTGCTCTCCGTTATCTCGCCCTCTTTCCACACATAAGCATGGATAGGCAACTTGTCGTACAAAGCGCCGTAGTTGGGCAACAATGATTCAATGCGAAACACCTGCCCTCTCAACGCCTTAAGGCTCACCCAAATGGCTGGCTCAAACTCCCCGTGCCCTTTGGTGTGGTTGTACAAAAACTCACGTTTTACAAAGCACTTGATGGGCGGTAATGATGAAACAAGATAGCTCATATGTTCTTCTCCATACATGCGTGCTCACTCGCCGCTGATTTGGTTGTGAAGATCAAATGGCATTTGGTGCATCTGTACAGCAACCCCTCCTCAATCACTGCCCACTTTGCCCCATGCTGCCCCCGCAACTTGCCAAAGAATGTTTTGATCGCTTCAATCATCTTTTAATCTCAACTGATGAACAAATCACATCTATGACCACCGGCACCCGTTGCCCATTGAGCACGGTGTAGCTGTAGATCATCCGCGGCCTCATGTTGCTGTTTCTGCACTCCTGCACCGCCTCTATCGACGCTGACCTGTCCATCGGATGCACCTCTCTTTGCACTACCATTTCTTGGAAATGCGATGGCTTGGCGGGTGCCTCACGGTACACCACAGGCGCAGGGGCGGGGGGCGTTGATGAACACGCACCTACTAAGGCGCAAAGTATAATTGCTGTTCTCATCTTTAATGCACCTCCTTACTACCTGCACCTACCCGCAACCCATCCGCGTACCCTCTTGCATAAGCCGCATCTGCCGCTTGTTGCAACAACGCGATCTGTGTCCGCATAGCTGTCTGCTCATGCAACACCTTATTAATCTGCTCATCCAACTCATCCATTACTTTTGTCATTTCACTCATCTCTTCATCCCCCTTATGTAAATCACCATGCTGTTAACTGTGTCATTGCCAAATGCCTTGAATTTTGCCACCTCTCTTGCTACTTCCTCAATCACTGCATTCCGCAACTCGTTGTAGAATTCTTCTTGCGTCCTGACTACCAAATCTGTGTTCTGCTGAATGTCTTCCAACACCGCATACGCCTCATCTATGTAGCCATCCCGCATCAGTTCCTTGGCCTTCATCAGCGCCATGATCTGCCGCTTTCTCACTTGAATATACCCCTAAGGTGCTCCGCTGCCATTTCTAGCACCATCTCAAAATCAACCCCTGCACGCCTGCACGCCTTTTGCCCCGCTTCAAGCAACTCCGCTACATCCTCCCTACTCAACTCCTCATCAAAGTCATACGCAACCCCGTTGACCTCAAACACATTGCTGTCCTCTGTCCTTGGATCATTTGGGTGACCCACACATGGGCCCCATGTCTCCTCATCCCCTGGTCCTGCTGTGATTCTGCTCATGCTGCTGCTCCTTGCACTTCTTGCTTCAAAGCGCTGTAGTGCTTCATGCAAAACGTCCACTCCTCTGCACTCATACTAGTCATAGCCATTGCACGTGGGTCAAACATGTTAAACAAACCGCCCTGACGAATGCTCTCATAGGTTTGCCAATTCTTCAATTGTTGCTCTGTGAACTTCATCACTCTTCTCCTTCTTTCTGTGGTTTTGGACAATTCTCTGGCACCTTCACCAGAACGTAAACGGCTGCATACCCACCGCCCCTCTTCAATGGCTGTTGCCACCTATCTATGTAAACATCTGGCATTTGGCGAACAGTGCTAGAAATATTCGCATACTTCCGTCCCGTCACCTCCTCCAACTCCCTAATGGTCATCCCATCTTCTATCTTTTTAAGTGCCCTCCTAATGGCTTTTATCAAAGCGGGTGAATCTAGATTCATTTATACAATTCCCAAATCAAATAAACACACCCCACAATAGAAACAACAATTACCACCATGCTTATGATGTCCATACCGGTGCCTCCTCATAGTTGTCTGGGTTGAAGGGGACAGGGCGGTTGCTTTTATCTTTTGGATTGGGAAAAGGTGGAAAAGGCCATGTAGTCATATAGTCACCATCAGCACATGAGTTTCAATACGGTCAACTACTGATGCACACTTACCACCAATGTGCCACCTGTACTTCCTTATGGGTGTCCGCTCCATTTTCCAGTCATAAATCGTTGCCACCTGACCATCACCAAATGTGATAACCCATTCGCATGTCGTCTTGTCACCGTTGTGGTACAAAGGCAACCCAAAGGCCTCTTTGAGGTCTTCATAGCTTGTCTCTACATACCCAACAAGACCTGTGCCATTGCGTAGACCGCCGCGTGTAAATTGCATTGACTTTTTCATATCTTTCTATCCTTTCTGTTGATGTGAGATTTAATTGTATGGCATTTTTTATTTGTCAACAAGTGTTTTTGTTTTTTCTTTTAAAAGTTTTTTTGCCTCTCTTGCTGTCAGCCTTACATGTGTCTTTCTTGTCTCTATCTGTCCTTTTCTTTTTTCCTCTGCAGCAGCAAACTTTTCGTGTCTTTTCTGCGCCTTCTTAGCATCCTTGGGCAGCATGAGCTCTGTGTCCTCCATCCTCAACAAAAACTGTCCCTCATCCACATACCTTATAGATGCGCGTTTGATGAGTTTGCGCAGGAATGTAGCCTCCACCTCATATGTGGAAAACCTGTCAAGGCAGTCCTCACTCAAACAATACCTCCGCCTCCATTGCAAATTATCCTTTGGCGCTGAAAACGCAACCCTTGTCAACCCGCCACATGTTATGCATTTGATTCCAGCCATATCAGTGCACCTCACCCCATGAAGGACCAAACTCTGCATCAACCAACAACGGCACCTTCAACCCCTCAATTGATTGAGTCATAATACGCTCTATCTCCCTCACCTCTTGCTCTTTGTTGTCTGGAATTGAAAAACACAACTCATCATGCACAGTCAACAGCATGGGGATGTCGTCCAATAGGCCAGAGGCCTGCAGGTTGACCATGGCAAGTTTGATTAGGTCAGCAGCAGAACCTTGCAACAATCTATTGAGTGCTTTGTGAGTAAATGAACGCCTGATCTTATGCCCCCATTTCTCTTTGGCGGCCTCATACGGCAACGCCTCAAACTCATCCTTCGTATTCGTTGGTTCCCACATGTCAAACCTTGAATACCTGCCTGCAAATGTCCTAATAAATCCACGCTGTGATGCTCGTTGGCTTGCTAAGTTGTAGATGTCTTTGACAAAGGGAAAGGTGCTGTGGTATTGATTGAAGAGTGGCTTCACATCTGCCAACTCCCGTCCCAAATTAGCAGCCAGCGCCTTTTCTCCCATCCCATATACCAAACCAAAGTTGATCGATTTAGCTTCCTTTCGTGGCACTCCCGTCAACTCACTCACAAAGGCATGGAAATCTGTCTCTGGATTCGTTCTGTACTGGCTTCTAGCCAACTCCGCTGTCTCCCCTGCTCCATAGTGTACCAACATCCTGTATTCGATTTGACTGTAGTCGAAGGATCCCCATCGAGCATGAAGAACATCAGGAACAAACAGAGAGCGTATAAGCGGACCCAGTTCGGGGTCGCGGGCTGGAATATTTTGTAGGTTAGGAGTGCTACTAGAGAAGCGACCAGAAACAGTCCCAGACTCATCAGAGCGAAGTGGATGAAATTGTCCATGAATGCGTCCATTGATATGTGAATTGGTGATGTAAGAGCGGAGAAAGGTGTCACGCGCCTTGGTGAGTTTGCGGCATTCAGCAATTTCTGGCATGTTCTTTTCTAACCAGTCAGACCTGAATGATGGGGCGCCTTTGGCAGTTTTGGGATAAGACAAATTACGCGTTTTGGCAAGCCGTTCAACATCTTGGGCAGCGTAGATGTTCAACCCACCCAATGACTTCTCAATGGTTTCAATTCGCGCACTAAGCCCCTCATCAATTGCCTGCAACTTGTCTAAGTCTACCCTCACCCCATGCCGTCTCATCTGCAACAACAGGGGGATCAAAGCGCTCTCTAAATTAAACAAGTCAACCAAGTCATCTCGTTGCAGGATTTCTTTTTGTGCATTCCAAATGCGGATAGGCAATGAGGCATCAGCTTCTGCATAAGGCCCAACAAGTGCAGGTGGGCAGCGGTAGATGTTGGCTGCCTGTTTCCTGTCTGCATTACCCCCATACGCCCGGCTTGACCAGTCATACAAAGCGCTCTCCAACTTCGTCTCACCCAAATACTTCTTTGCCAACGCATTGAGTGAGTAGCTGAGTGCGTTCTCATCAATGAGTGGCTCTGCCAACTGAACATCACAAATGGGACCCGCCACATGCACATCCAAGGTGGACAACCAGCCCAGGTCATACTGGGAGTTGGCGAAGATGTATTCGCGTGCTCTGTCAGACAAGACATCTTGCAGGAACTTGATAACCTGTTCCTTATCCTGATTCTCACCCATGGTGTGCGCAATTGGGTAATACCAAGCGGCATCAATAGTTGCAATGGAGATGCCTGCCACATTGCCATGCCCCGTTGCCCACCCAGGACCCAAGTCAATCAGTTTGGGGTCAAAGGTTTCTGTGTCCACACCTAGCTGCTTGATGCTGTCTAAATTCGGGAATTCTCGCAGTTGCCAACCCGTGTCCGGTATGGCAGGCATGGCGCGATTAGTTTGTGGCTTCGCGCCGCCTTTAACGGGTTTGACGACCTCAATATCTTCCCAGAACAACCCAACTGAATCATGTCTCATTCGCGCACCCCCACAATCATCCCCCTCATCCCCTCTGGACCTGTGAAAGGACTGGGGGCTGGGTAGGTGCTCAAATCCATCTTGGTTGCCTCATTCAACACCTTGCTTATCATCTCTGCCCTAAACCTCGCCTCTGGCAAACTAATGCCTTCAACCGATGCTGTATGCCCACCATCCATTGTGTGTACACCCTCTGCATTAAACACCACCACTGGGAACTTAGGATCTGGATGGAAGTGAGATATCTTGTCTACTGCATCGCGGAGTTGTCCAGGGATGGCAGGCAGGGCGTTGTAGTCATACTTGGCAAGCATCTTTTCAATGTCAGGCCAAGGCAGACTCATGGGCAACACACGGCACCAGAAGCCATCGTAGATAAAATAGGTATTTTGATCTTTCTGCACCACGTGCTTGGGATCCTGATTAATGCGCAACAACTCATCCACAGAGGCGGTGGGAAGGGAGAAGGTGTAAGGCGAGACGAAAGGCACAGACACCACAACCACATTGTTGGTTGCATACATGTGCGTCTTGTCCACAAGAATGGAGCAGGACCAAGGCCTACTAGCATCCTCTGAAATAAATGGCGCTATGCGCTTGAGTGCTTTGATGAACCCAGGTGCTACAGGCGTCTGCTCAACACCCTCCGGTGGGCCTTTGACTTTTGGATAGTCAGCGTTTGCCATGAGGGGCAGCACAGCTTTAAAGCCAGCACGTTTGATGGTCAGTTTGTTGTTCTTTTCTGTGATAACTGGTTCCCCGTCACAGGCGTTGACAGCACGCAGAAAGCGGGATGCAGGAACTGTTGCATTGACGCCTTTCAACTTCTCACAAAAAGCATCTATGGCAGTGCACCGCCCATCGTTGCCCTGAATGTGTCCATCGTAGATGTGGATGTGGCTGAAGGCAGGCACCAAGGTCTTGTCCGCCACCGTCCCCGCTACCAACTTGATTGTTTCTAGCATCTTATAACTCGAAAAGTGAATCTTGGAACATGTGATTAGGCTCTGGTAAAGAGTTGTGCCAAGACACAAACTCAAGCCCCGACATCAATCGTCGTGCGTTTTGATCGGTCACGATTTGTTCGAGAGTCAAACCGTAACTTGCTGCTCTGTCAATGATGGCCTGTGCTGTGCCTGGGGGCATGTTGCAGATGTGCATTCCCTCATTGTGCCTGTCTGGGCTCTGGTCAGAGGTTGCAATAGCGGTCAGGCGGCCGTTGTCGTTAAAGTTCACCCGACCCATGACTGCTGTGTAAAGCCAAGTGGCAGAATCAACAGAATACCAAGGCACTTGTTTCAACATGGTGCCACCTGTAGCAGCTAAGCCATGGCATTTCTTCCCTGGCAACTTTCGGTGTACATAATTTGACCAATTGACACGGGTCCATTCAGGCAAATCGTTTCTTGGTGAGACACAGATGTAGTCAGCCATTTCTGCAACCTCAAACATCCTCTCCTCTGACTCATTCTGATGGAACACCGGCAGCACAATATCCCCAAACTCCTCCTTCAATATTTTGAAGTTCTCATCTGACGTCTTGATTGCTTGCGCTATTTCCTCAGGCCCAGCGGTCACCCCAGGAGACCCCGGGATCACATCCAAGTTGATGAGTGACACCTGCACATGCTTGGGGATGAGTGACATGATGTTTTTGTACACCGTAATCAAGTGCTTCAAATCCACCTTCTTACCCTTTGACCAAGCGGTGAAGGCGCCACTATCCAACATCATTTCTTGAATAGCAGCGCCATCTATCTTGCACAGGTCTGCCCAGATCTTCGCCTCCTTCACATAAGCATCATGGCAGGAGCAGAGGCGATGGGTGAACGCCCTTGCAAGACGTTGCTTCATCTCATCTGAGCCACCGGTGGTGCCGGAGAAGAAAAGTTTGACCTTGGACATCTTCAGTTACTCCGCGTTGTGCCAGTACTCAAAGGTAGGCCAGAAGGGGATGCCACCGCGTGGTGTGAACTGCCCCTCAACCCTCAAATACTCTGGTTGCAACAAATCAACCAACGCCTGTGCAATGTGAGTCACACAGGCCTCATGGAACTCACCTGTCTGCCGGAATGAACCTAAGTACAATTTCCATGCTTTGGACTCCACACACCATTCACGTGGTTTGTATTCCACCACAATGGTTGCAAAGTCAGGTTGCCCAGTCAGGGGGCAGAGCGATGTGAATTCAGGCGAAACGATTTTGATGGTTGTCTCTGCATGTGCGCCTGTATGAGAGACGGTAAGTTTCATTGGGTTGGGGAAGCGTTCAAGTAAAGAGGCATCGGCGCCTTCATACTTGTACCCCGTTTCCTTGCCCAAAGATTGCAGATGGTCAGCTTTTGAAAGCTGAATTGCACTATGTGTTGCCATTGGTTCAAAGTCCTTAAAAAGTGGAATATCAATAGGTCCAGGCATCGCCTCAACCCCCTCTTTATGCCAAATCCACAAACAGTTCTTGCCCATTTTGTGCTTTTTGACATACCCTTTCTCACCCAATGCCCAAAGTGACTTGGACACAAGATCTGATGACAGTTGCAGTCTTGCTGCTATGTCTTGATTGGTTAGCCAGCCGTGGGGTCCATGGGATAGGAACCAACGGATGCGGTTCATCGACGAACCAGGTCTAACAGTTCTTCTTTGGCGGATCTGTCCCATTCGAAGAGCCCTTTCATTGCTGAGGTTACAGTGGAGGCACCCTGTCGTTGGATGCCGCGAGATTCCATGCACATGTGGCGGCACTCAATGATGACACCAACCGCTTTGGGTTGGAGTGCATCTTGAATAGCGTTTGCCACTTGACTGGTAAGGCGCTCTTGCACCTGTAGGCGTCTAGCAAACACATCCACTACACGCGATAGTTTGGAGAGACCTACAATCTTACCATCAGGAATGTAGGCGACATGAGCGACACCAAAGAACGGCGCTAAGTGGTGCTCACAATGACTGTAGACAGGAATGTCTTTGACCAGAATGATCTGGTTGTAATCCTCCGCCCCGTCATCAAAAGTTTTGAGAATCTCCGCTGGGTCCTCTTTATACCCGCCTGCCCAATGCTGCCAAGCTTTAACAACACGGATAGGTGTATCAATCAAACCACCCCGCTCTGGGTTCTCCCCGATGACTGTTTGCAACAGGTCGGCAACAATAGTTAACTTATCAGGCATTCCGCATCTCCCTGATTTCGTCAATCAACACGTTGTAGAAGTCCTCATTCTGCAAATAATTGTCGGTGCCTGGCAACCTCATCAACCCTTCCATCCAAGCACGGATGACCAAGGGGTCTGGCAACTTCACTTCCTCAAACCCCCTCGCCCTCAACACATTGGCATGGTTCATGTCCACAGGTGGATACTTGCCGTCATAAGATGTGTGGGTGTAGGCAAGGGCAGCGTAGCCTCCCACCTCCCGCATCATCCTAATGCTCTCCGCTTTTGTGCTGTCAATCAACGGGGCGATAATGTGCAGGTTAGTAATGCCCAGCGACTCGTTAGCCATTTGCTCGTACGAAAGTCGAAAATCGTCAGTGCAATCGGGGTAGTTCGCGTTGTCAGCTTGGCATATGCCAGTAACAAGGGTGAAGCAATCAGCAACAATGGCACGATTGGCAGCAACGGTAAAGAAGAGTGTATTTCGCATCGGTACAAAGGTGAGTTCCACCCGGTTGCCGATAATTTTGTCCATGGTTTCGTAGTCATCATATTGCTCCAAAAGTTGAGAAGAATCGGTCAGTGGTGAACGCCCTTTGAGGATGGGACCGAGTTCCACTACCTCATGGGATGCACAGCCAGCGATTCGGGCAACTTTGCGTGCCGCCTCTATCTCCAAACTGTGGCGTTGGTTGTAGTCAAAGGTGACAGCATGCACTTCCTCATAGTTTTGCTTTGCGAGGAATAAGCAGGTTGTCGAATCTTGTCCGCCAGACAAGATGACCATCGCTTTTTGTTTCAACATCTTTAGTTTCCTTTTCCTAAGTAAATTGCTGAATTCGCACCGTGTTCTCTCACCTCTGCACTCACCACCCGGCAACGTGGTTTGTATGAATTTGCATACTCCGCCTCCCTCAACCATTCACAAGCCAAGCCATAGGCAAACTCTGCAAACTTCTCACACCCAATCTCATCCATCACAATGAGGTCTGCGATGCCCCTTTTCTGGGCCTCAACAAACCAATCCATGTCTGGGTCATCTTTGGCAACCAGTGTCCGGTGGTCGAAGTAATTTTCAAGCTTGGCACGAAGTTTCTTCAACCCACCAAAGTCAACCACCCAATGGTTCTCATCTAGCTCTGTCGCCTCAAACTCAAACTTAATGGACAAGGCGTAGCCATGCAGTTTGTTGCAATGGCTCTTTGCCCTCCATTGACGGAAACAAGCGCTAAGCCCAATTTCATGCCCGTAGGTCTTTGTAGATCTGAAAGTCACGGTAATCCAATCATTTTGTGAAGTTGTAAAGTTAGTCGGTGCCCATGGGTCATGCAGAGGGCAGCCGCGTATTCGGTGTTCTCTTTCGTCTTGTCCCAATCAACAGTTTTGTCTTCATGGTACTCCATCATGGGTTGCAACCAGATGGTGCCTTTGCGTGCTCGAAAAATCATCTGCTCTTTGTGATCTTGTGTGGACATGTTGGGCAACCCATCTGCCTCACTACACTCACCCTTTCGCACAATGTACTTCCAATCAAAGCAGTGACGAACGAAGCCAGAATGGACAGTTGCAGTTTTGGGTGAACAGACAATAGTCGCCATCTTTCCCTCAACCAAATCCTCCATCCCATCTTGCCACAACGTGCCCGCTGTCTCAATCTGAATCTTCACATTGTTTGCCGCTATCAACACATTGCAAAGGTCAAGAAGGTTTTGACGGAACGGCTCACCACCTGTGATGACCACGAGATCGCACTTGTAGGCGGCGCACGCCTCGGCAATTTCCTGCGCTGTCATGTAGGTAGTGGAACTCTCAAAATCAGTATCACAGAAGTGGCACCGAAGGTTGCAACCACCCAGGCGGACAAAGACTGCTGGCATCCCAGCCAATGGTCCCTCTCCCTGAATGGTGTAGAAGATTTCTTGGACCCAGAAGGTGTCCTTAATCTCCCTTTTCATAATCTTATTCTTCCCGAACATAGATGAATCCTTTTTTAAGTAATAGCCTGAGGTGCCGGTTGATATCTTTCTCCTCCATTCCAAACCCAACCTGCGCATATCTTACCAAATCTTTTTGGTCAATGCCAACCACACTTGCTGCCTGTATCTTGTCCAAAACTATCCGTGCATCGCTATTGCCTGCACGGATAGGTGGACGGGACAAGTAGTAGCGCAACTTAGGCCGCTACCAATTGGTTGGCAAGGTTGACTGCCAATTCTTTTGTTGTCTGACCATCGCCAAACCATGAACGGTCAATGCGAACATCATCTGAACGACCACGGTGATGATCCACATGCTCAGTCACAGCATTGATGAGGCCCCAAACTGTCTTGCGTGCTGCCTCAAGGTCTGAACCCATGCCACGACCTTGGTACAGGTCAAACAAAGCGTCCACTGTCTTGGCACTGACCACTGCATCACCTTTCTCATTGGTGTAGGTAGAAACTGAGCTGAAGAAGCTTTCTGCCTGGTCATTGTTAACCTTTGTCCTGCTCCACACATCCACTGACTTGATAAACGAATCCCATGAGGTAGCAGCCAAGCCCAATTGTGCTTTGACCTTTGTCTCATTGAAGTTGCTTCTGTGGTTGATGCGGACAATACGCTGTCCCTTGTTTGCCCCTGTGCCCTCTACTGCAAAGGTCAAAGTGTTGTTGCACACCACTCGGATGCTTGTGAACATAGCAACAGTTGACATTGAGCCGTCACAGGCTGTGCCCAACAACAAGTAACCTTTGATTGTGTCGTCCAACACCTTCGCCTCTTGACCCATATTGGCAAGCGCCCAGTATTTGCGACCATCGCGCAACACACCCGCAGTCTCCATTTGAAAACCTGCACTCTCAGTCAAGTCACGATAAAACTCCAACACCTCACCTGGTTGCACAACTTTGTAGTTGCGTGAAACCACACCCAGCGCTTTCTGGTTGTCAGAGCGGACCAGCACCTTGCGGTCAGGTACAGTCAAGATGTTGCCATCATTTGTTTCGAAGAGCACGTCTTTGCTCTCCAGGCTAAAGTTCATGCCAGCGGCATACTTCCATTCATCAATTGTCTTGCCAGCTTCCATTTTCTGACCCAGGTTATGCCAGGGAGTGTCACCAACATATGCCATTGCTGCTTTGCCGGTTGTGAAGTCGATTTCGTGTGCCATGATAATTTTCCTTAAAGATTAATAAACAATTTGAACATTTGTGCGGGGGTTAGTTTCTGCAGACATTATGTCTTTAGCTACTGTGGTGTACTTGGTGACAAGTTCTTCTGGAGCATTAAGCTCTTTAGCAACCTTTGCCCATGCCACTGTCTTGCGCTCTGCTGTGTGCTTGACTGTGGTAACAAACAAGTTGCCAGCATATGTGCCTGCACCCAACAACTTAAGCTGATTCTTCAAATCTTCTTGTTGTTCGCGCAATTGCTCAATCTGGTCCTCAATGAGGCCTAGGCGGTCTACTAATTCCAAAGTGTTGTTTACTGCGTTTGACATCTTTCTATCCTTTCTGGTTTCTGACATTTACTTTGTCATTGCTGTCCATTGTATGGCAAAAAACATATAGATGAATAACTTTTTTGTTTATTTTCAACAATTGTTTTTATCGGTTCTACATTGGCAATTGAAAAAACCTATTGGTTTGGGGCTGGACGATGTGCAAGCACCTCCGTGCACGGGTGACTCCCACATACATGACGCGCCTTTCTGCATCTGGATTTGCTAGGTATTCTAGGTTGGTTTTTCTTGCCTGATCCAAGTGCAACACCACATTCTCCGCCTCCCCTCCCTTCACCCCGTGAATGGTGTTCACATGTACCTCTGGTTTATTGGTAAATGCCTGTGAGCCATAGGTGCGGAGAATGGACAGGTAGTATTCAATGTCGTCTGATGGAATGGCTTTAAAAGCATCATGCCAAATGGCATCTGTTAACAACCCAAAACTGTCTATTAACTCCTGCAGGGTGTAGGTAGTGTTGTCATCCATTTTTCTTAAAGATTTGAACCCCCTTTTTACCTCATACCCAACACGAAATTGCTCATACACTTTTTTGATAGCAATGCCTGCCTGATAGTGCCCTGCCCGCAACTTCTCCCAGCACCTTATCGCCTGTAGATGTGTCTGGTTCACAGACCAGGTGCCGTGCCTGCGGATGTAGGGGATACCCAAGAGGCGCAAATTCTTTTCAATGTTGGACAAGGCGTAGGTGTTGCGTACCAAAATCAACCATGAGCCTTTGGTCGGGTCAATGGGTATGCTGTCTGGGTCATTGTGGAATTCAATTGAGCCTTCCTCATTCCTAGGCACCACCACCTTCTCATACCTGTGGCTTACTTGTTTGATGATGCGTTGGGACAGGTCAAAGATGCTTCTAGGCATACGGTGTGAGATACCTAGTACCTCTTTTTCACCCTCTAGGGCAAGGAATGTTTTAATGTCTGCCCCTGACCACGAATAAATGGCTTGGTCATCATCCCCCGCTATGTACACCCAGCGGCAATGCGCGAATGCAACCTTCAACACCTCCCACTGCAGGGTAGACAAATCTTGTGCCTCATCAATAAAGGCGACATCGCAGTTGACAGGTGAGCCGTGGGCAACAAACTTTTCCAAAATGTCTGTGAAATCCAGCACCCCTGCCTCTTTCCTGTACCCTTCATAGGCATCAGCAATTTGTTTGAACATGTGCCAAGTAAACGCTGGTTGTGTTAACTCCTGATACACCTCCTCCAACGGCGCCCTTCTGACCCGCGCAAGTGAGGCATAAAAAAGCATCTCATCCCCAAGGGTGGCGCCAGCAGCCAAGCCAGTAGAGTCATCCATGTTGGCGCTGAAGGGCATACGCATGACTTTGGAAAATTCAGTCATGTTGGCAGTTGTAACCAGCTCGTTCTTTTTGACCGCCAACTCCCGGTAGCAAAGTGCATGGATGGTTTTAAAATTGTGCAGGTCTGCTTTCTGGTACTCAAACTGGTCACAGGTTCGTGAGATGGCTTCTTGTACGGCTTTTCTAGTGAAGGAGACAAAGGCAATGCGTCCAACAGGGGTTCCAAAGGCAATCTCCTGCTCCAGCAGCTTCAAAAGGCTGGTGGTCTTACCACACCCAGGGGCTCCTAGGATCAACCGCTGCTCGCCCATTCCAATCTTCAAAACTCATTCTCCACATGCGGCACTTCAAAATCCTCATTCTGGTGTGCAAACTCATCTATTGACCAGCACTGCACACACTTGCCTTTGATATTAAATTGGTGATGGGAAGAACCGGCTCGCCTAAGCGCTGCCCATTGCTCTTTGTTGGTAAGCTCTCTAAAATGTTGTTGATCCAGAAATCGAGCAAGGTCGACTGATCTAAAGTATGTTCGTTTTTCATTTGTCCAGGGTTTGCCTGCGAGTAATTCATCTTGATGCCTTGCCTGTGCTTGTCCTGTGCAGAAAGTCTCTACCAACTGCATAAACCGTCCCTCTGTTGACGCATCCGGTGGTGCCTCTATCAACTCCACATGCTCCAACTTTTCCTTCACCATCTTCTCCCACCTGTGCGGTTTGATCCGGTTGGGCAACTTGTTGATTTTTTCCATGCAAATCTTGCGAAACTTTTCCTGTGACAACAAGTCATCGGTATTCAACTCCAACCTAACCCCATCAACATCAATTATCCAAGTGGGTGGGTCAGACAATATTTTAACCAAGGTGCCCACATTGATAGAGGGCTCATCAGAATCACTCTGTCCAACCCCGTATTCCCTGTGTTTGCACAATTCTTTGTTGCAAAGCCCCACAATGGGTGACTTGGTACAGGGGTAGAAGTAGTTCTTTCGATTGAGAGATTTGATGACCATGCCAACCTCTTTGAAGGGTAGGGGTGGGTCAACGTAGAGCCTGTTGTACTCTGTTACCTCCGTTTCCCAGTCATCCCCAAACTTCATCCTAGCGTAGACACCGAGTGCAAAAAGCCCCTCATTCCTTTGCCCCTGTGGTATTTTGTTGAGTGAGAGTGCTTGCAAACAAGGTGGCCCATCGGAAAATGATTCTGTTTCTTTAATGGCAAGAGTGGCTAGTTTTTCCTCTGTCAACACCGATTTTATCTGTTCTGCCCTTTTGAGGAACTGCAGTACAGAGGCTTTTTTGCCACCAATGATGGCGTAACGGTCTGTTTTGTCACCGTTAAAATACGGCATGTTGATCCAATTGCCAACATCCCGCTCACTTGCCAATTTGACCTGTTTTGGAAATATCTCCACTCCTGGGTGACCAAGGATTGAAGAAAACTTCATCAAGTAGTTGCGTATCTTTTCAGCAGATACAGGGGTGTTGACAAACAAGTACAAGTGGGCACCGCCAGATTTTGTTCTGCAAGGCACTAGGGGTAAATTCATGTCCTTTAACTTGGATTCCAATGCGGGGATGTCCAAGGGGTAGGTGTCAATGTCTATGGCACCCCAAGAACAAGTAGCATCATCTCGGATAGGAATTGAACCCACGCCCAACTTGCCATTCAAATGATCTTCCCACTTGTCCAAACTCAACGGCTCCAACACCGTTAACGCTCTGCCTGAAATCTTTTTATCTCCAACCGATGCATCATTAATACGGTATTGACCGTGTGCCCGGTGTAGCCCTTCAAACAGGGCTTGAAATCTTTCTGCTGCTTGTCTCATGCTTTCTTTCTACGGGGTGGGGGTACTCGCTACACTGCTTACTTTGCGCTTCACTTCAGAGTCACGCAGAATCTGCTTTCCCCCCGAAACTCAACAAGGGTTAAAACGGAACATCATCCGCAGTGGCAGCAACAGGTGCGGCAGGCTTGGCCTCACCGCTCTTTACCGCATCACGAAATGACTTAGCAGCACCGTACAAAGCCGCATCCTCAACTGCCCCTGCAGTCTCAATCTTCCACCCATACCACGAACCCTGATCGTTCTGCTCTGGCACAGTGGTCAGGTGGTACATGTGGGAGAACATGGGAGGAGTAAAGAGCTGACCAGCAGCGTTCTTAAACTTAATACTCTCCATGCGCGTCATCCATTGACGACTCTTCTTCACCTGTGTGCTACTCATGCTGATGAGGGCGGGGGTGAAGAGACCTGTCGCCTTATCAACCACCAACACGTAGTGTGTGCGGGTGTCAACAAGGTTGTTGCCATTGGCTAACACCAACTGGTTCTTTGCATCACGCTGGCAATTGATGACCGTTGGGTCAGAGGGCAAGTGTTCACCAGCCAACCCACCACCACCTGCGGCCTCCCGAGGCACCCATTCAATAAAGCGCCGGGTGAAGTAACAGGGGATGACCAAGAGGCCTGTTTCCCCATTCACAACTTCCTGACTCACGGAGTTAAAGAAAAACCCCTCCTCCGCCCCTTTAATATAGGCACCATCTGATTTCTTCACCTGCGGTGACCCCGATTGCAAAATAGCAATATAGGGTATGGAATAAGAATCACGGTCTGCGTTCTCAAATCCGGCACCGACATCTTGCTCATACATTGAGGCAAGCGCTAACAGGTTTTCCTGCTTTACTGCAACTTCATTTTTCGCCATTTTTGGCTCCTTAAAAAACACCGGGCTAGTTTTTACCCTCCGCCCAGCTCAAGAGGTTTACTTCACTGTTGCCTTGGTGACCTGATAGGCCCCGAAAAGCTCCAATGGAATATTCTTTCCCTGCGCCAACTGCTCTTTCACAAAGGCCTTCAAGGTTGCTGAATGCACTGACCGTTTGTCCTCTGGGTTAAGGCCTAGTCTTTGTGCCGCCGCTATCAATTCTTTCGCCCTTGCATCCTCCTCCTTACCAAACGACGCTGACACCACATGCTTGATGATACCACCAAAGCCATTGGTATTGAGCCATGCAAACGCTGTACTTTCTTTGTCCTTCGGGATGGATGCATAGACATCATCTTTCGTTGACACCTTCATCCCATTGTCCAGTGTAAAGGAACTAACGCCTGCCTCAAACATTGCGGTTGGCAGGTCAACTTCTGACACCACCCGCAGGTCCTCATTAAGTTGTTTTAGGTCTGACTCCACTTGTTCAATCTTTTGCAACAAATCGACTTGCCGCTGGGCAAGGTCTGCGATTTGTTTGATGCTGTCATTGCTTGGAATACTCATACTGCTTTCCCCGATGTGTCTAGTTGAATAGAAATGTAGTCATGCTCAATCCGATCCCATTTAAGAATCTTCACCCGCCCGTTGTTCTTTTCCCCCGCAATCATGGCAGCAGCGGCAATAACTGATGGGTCACCAACTGTGAGCAAATAGTCATCATCAGAAAAATCTGCTAACTTCTCTTTAAGTGTGCGAATGGTCAGGACAGGTGCAAAGAGTGCTCTTCCTGCTGGAATCAACACCTCCATCTTCCCATACTTCAACGCCGGTGTCAGATCAAATTGCTGAACGAAATCACCTGCAATATTTTTCCGCATCTTTTCTTGTGTGATAAATACTTTTGACATTTTCTTTATATCCACTCCAGTTTAGGATCCCCAGTTACCAATGACGCAATATCTTGTTTATCTCTTAGTGCTTTTACTATCGCTTTGTCTATCGTGCCGACTGCTTCCACGTCAATGTAGGTTACGCTTTCGTCTTGCCCTATTCGGTGCGCTCGATCTTCACTTTGAAGTCGAGTCTCGAGAGAGTAATCGTTCGAGTAGTAAATAACAGTTTTCGCCTTAGTGAGGGTCAACCCAATACCACCTGAATGTGGCTGACCTACAAAGAACCTTGCATCACTAGCCTGGAACTTGTCCACAGCATCCACACGATCTTGCTGTTTGACCTCTCCAAAATACTGCACCACCGAATCATCACCATACTTGGTTTTGAGAGCAGCGCTGATGGCTTTGATCTCTGCTACAAAACGTGCCCAAATGATGACCCCTCCTTGTATGTCTTCCAACGCCTCCATCATGGCAGCGATGCGTGGGTTTTTCTCAGGTGTTTCAAAATAGCTTTTACTTTCCCCGTCATGCCCACCTACCACTTGTTGTAGGCGCAAAATAGATTCCATTTTGGTGAGCACTTTCACATCCCCAC
>Ga0209355_1000296_pt1 | contig 30846 bp, 38 predicted proteins | sample LauGreSBDMM110SN_3_FD_187563 | JGI IMG/M metagenome (GOLD analysis project Ga0209355, IMG submission 187563) | Freshwater lake microbial communities from Lake Michigan, USA - Sp13.BD.MM110.SN (SPAdes) (version 2) | ecosystem: Environmental > Aquatic > Freshwater > Lake | place: Lake Michigan... | reverse complement strand
ATTTAAACTATTTAAACTATTTAAACTATTTAAACTATTTAAACTATTTAAACTATTTAAACTATTTAAACTATTTAAACTATTTAAACTATTTAAACTATTTAAACTATATAATTATAATTATAATTTAAATAGTATTAATTACTAATAATTAAATAAATATTATTTAATGTCTACAAATATTGATACACAAAGTGATTTATTATTAGAAAAATTATTACAATTTTATAATAGTAACAATAATTTTGATAAAATGATAAATATTATAAATGGAACGTCCAAAATTTCACTTAGAATTGTAGATTGGTTTGTCACAAATTATTCCAAGAAAAACTATATTGTATATGAATTAGATAATATAAAAAACGACAGAGTTAAAGTATATAATGATTATAAACTAAAACTTAAAGCATACAGTAAGAAAAAATTCGATCCCTTTTGTCGCTGGGAACGAATAAACGTTCCTTATAAAAATGAAACTTGTATTCAAACAACATTAGGACAACTAAATTTTTTCAAATGGTGTATTGAAAATAAAATATTAGATTATATTGAAGAAAATTATAAAAATATTGAAAATGATATGAATTTAAGAAATACTTCGGCTAAAGTAAAAAATTCGTCATTAAACTCGAATACATCAACAACATCATTAGAAAGTACTGATTCTTATTCGTCAAACAATTCAATTAATTCTATTAATTCTAATAATTCTAATAATTCTAATAATTATATTAATTCTAATAATTTTATTAATACTAATAAGACTCGTAAAAAACGAGAAGAACTTTCAAGCAACGCATCAAAATCAATAAAAAAAGAATTCATAATTACAACAGTTGAATTTAATTAAACATAAACATGTTATAGTGTCTAATATTATATAATAACATTTCGTTATATATAATATTATAAAGAAACAATTTATATTAGTTATGGGCAATACTAATAGTATTAATAAAGTCAACTTTGAGTATATTCAAAAATGTATAAATTATGGAAGCGAAAAAGTGCTATTAATTAATACAATGGATTATAGCAAACAAGATTGTTTGATAAAAAATTCTATTCATGCTTCAAAAGAAGAAGAAATACTAAATAACTGTTTAAAAAACAATAAAACTGTCAAAATTGTAATATATGGAGAAAATTGTACGGATAATAGAGTTATTATTAAATATACACAATTATATAAATTGGGTTTTGTTAATTTGTATGTATATATAGGAGGTTTGTTTGAATGGTTATTATTACAAGATATATATGGGGATGAAGAATTTTCTACTTCATCAAAAATTATAGATATTTTAAAATATAAAGGGACTAGCAATACTAGTTATATTAGTATAAAAAATAATACGTAATATACAATTTTTATAATTTAGAATTTAAAATTAATAATTTAGAATTTAAAAATCAATAATTTAGAATTTAAAATTAATAATTTAGAATTTAGAATTTAATAATTTAAAATTAATAATTTAGAATTTAAGAATTAATAATTTAGAATTAATAATTTAGAATTTAAGAATTAATAATTTAGAATTAAGAATTAAGAATTAATAATTTAGAATTAATAATTTATAATAATAAATGGATATTAATAATATATTATTGGATTTAGAAGTTATTAAACAATTAGAAGATAATGATAAATTAGGAGTGTTAACATTACCTGGTTCGACTAAATTATGCGTTGATGCTTTTGGTTATACAAGTTCATTAACCCGTTGGTATAATAATTTTAATAGAGAAGCAAATTTAACCTATTTAGAACAATTAACTAATAATATAGAAAAAATGAGCGACTTCATAATCACAGGACAACATAACGAAGAAGGGGAAATATTAAGAGATGCTATTACTAGTGCTTTAATTGGATTAGAAAAATTAAGAATAACATATATTAGCGATTCAATAATAACAGCCCGAATTACTTTAATTATTAATAAATGGAAAAATTCCTCTAAAAATTTAAAAAATTTTACAAATAACACATATAATTTTATTAATGAAATTGAAAACGCAAATATAAATAATTCAATTACGCCTATTAATTAATTAAATTAATTAAGTTAATAACATTATATATTTAGTAGAAAATATTTTAATACAAATATATATTCATCGTCAATTTTTTCATAATGGTCTAAACCATCAATAATAGTCCAAGCAATATTATAATTAGTTTCTAATAATTTTGAGCATTTTATTTGAAATGTTAAATTATAGACATCGTCTTTATTTCCGCTAAAAAAAAACATAGGAGTCGCATAATTGGTTTTTAAATTTATATATTTATACATGTAAATAGATTTAATACAAAATAATCCTCCTAATGGTTGTGGTAGAAACTTTAATATATTAAATAATAATGTCCCTCCTTGTGAAACACCTACTATAAATATATTTTTATAACTTTTTATAATTGCGGCTTCATTATTTATAATAGACACAATTTTTTGTGTTTGTAATAAAAAATCATTATTATTTATTTTATCCAATTTAGTCAAATTATTATAACAAGTATAATAATTATACCATGATTTAACATTATATTGTTTATTATTTGGATAATCGATGTCCATCAGTGGAGACTCTGGTAAAATAAATTTAATATTATTCGCAATTATACAATTATTTTTAAAATACTCAATATAATCATTAAAGTATGTAGAATCCGAGAACATAGGATGTAGCATTATAAAAGTGTATTTGTGTTTTTTTACGCTATTATGTATTATAATATTATGTATTATAGTATTAGTATACATAATATTACATAATATTTTATTCATAAACAGCACCGCTATAGTCAATATAGTCATCAAGTTTACATTTGTTTTTGTTATTTTTGAGGTATTTTATACATTTCTTTTGTTCTCTTTTATATTTGTTATGTGATTTACATGACCTATTATTGTAGTTATAAGTGTTATATTTTACAGCATACTTCTCCATTTTACTATCCATACTTTCATAAGTAGAACATGGTTTATAATTTTTTTTACCCAACCATGACGGACAAGATTCGTCCAACCTGGTTTTATTCATAATATTTAAAAATTCTTGCTTCGTATGTTTTCCAGATTTTTTTGCTCCAATTCCATCATATAATATATAGCGTGGTCTTTTTTTACTTTTTTTACTTGCTGATTGTGGCGAGGGCATTTATAATATAATATAATATAATATAATATAATATAATATAATATAATATAATATAATATAATATAATATAATATAATATAATATAATATAATATAATAAACTATAATAAAATAAATACAAGACTAAGATTTAACTGCTTTCTTTCGCGTTGCTTTTTTCCTGTTTTTTCCTGCTATTGATTTTTTTATAATATCACTTTTAGTAATGTATGTAAGTTGTTTAATAAAGGGATGGAGAGGTCCGTGTGTACTAGTAACGCCTGTAATTAATATCTCTTTTAATAATTTATCGTTGGGGTAGGCTATATGTAAAGCATGTCTAGTTTCATTAGAAAACTTTATTATATCATTTATTTTTTTAACTATGTTTTCTAGATTAACAGACATTTAATAATATACTATAATATACTATAATAAAATATATAGAATAAAATTAGAACCTTTTTTTGTGTATTTTTCTAGTGTGTTTCTTTATTTGACGACCACGCGCAAGAAGTGTTTCCGGAGGAAATATTGACCCTAGCTCGTGTAAAATAACTGCCTCTAAACGCCAGCCACGCAGGATGTACAAATTGTATAAATTACTATCAGTTACTTTTGTATTTGGCATTTCTCCATTGTCCACAGCATTTTGATTGTCTATAAAATCATTATATGGTATTATAAATAAATGTCTCAATTCTTCGAGTTCATAATAAACCCTGGCCTTTTTTTCTTCTGTTGTTCCATTAAATTGAGCAAGTTTCTCCTTTATTTTATATATTAGAGATAGTATCTTCATCTCATATGCACGCTCCTGTGCACGCTCCTCAATAACTCTAATGCTTTCTAACTTATCCATTATCACTCCTACTTCATCTCTAGCATTATGAGACGTGCCATATTTTCCTTCATGACTCTTATTAAACATACGTTTAAGTATCATGGGTATTTTAATGAGTCTATCTTGTTTTGTAGTCCTTTTAAAAAATCGGCTACTATTTGCTTTTATGGTATTTGTTAATTTTCTTCTAGTATATCCTCTAAAATTTGATTGAATTTTAGTAGCAAGTTTATTTTTTTTTGTATTGTGTGTGCGCGCGTTTTTGGTCTTTTTCTCTCTGGTGAATCTGACATTATTTATATATTAAAAATATATTAAAAAAATAGATTTAAAATATATTTAAAAGATTACTAACTTTATAATATAATAAAATCATACACTTTTCTTGTTACTTCATCGTAAAAGTTATTGTCAATAAATAAACTTGTATTTGTTTCTTCATTTCCATCAATGACTAATATTAACCCTTGTTCAATTGCTGTTGGATTATTTAACCATATATCATGATAGTGATGACAATCTTTTAAATAGTGAAGCGGAATAGTTTCTCCCAGACGACCCCGCTGTTTAACACGCAAATCGCAAATCTCTGGTTTAGTTCTAATATAAACTATTTTTAAATCTTGAAAAATAGTTTGAAACTCATTAAACAAATTTAAATAAATTGTGTATTCAATAAGAGTCATTTTTTTAGCATCATATAGACTTTTTGCGAATACAAATTTGTCTGTATAAACGGAGCGTTCGCTAATAATAACATCGTAATTTTCTTTTAGTGCTTCTTTCAATAAAGACAAACGACTAGTATATGCCATTACTTGAAACGCAAAACTGTAGCGCTCATTATTTTCATAAAAGTGCGTAATAATACTTTTTCCGTTACCATCTCCAATTGATTCCCAAGTAGAAACTGGTTCTTGTAAAAAGCAGATTTTACAAGTATTGTTTTTTGAAGCGCAATAATTACCCAGGTTTTTTTCCAAATAACGCATAACGCTTGATTTTCCAGAACCAATATTTCCATCAATTGATATAATAATTGGTGCCATTAAAACGTATATAGTTTTATGATGATTTGTTTAAAATAAAATTTATAATGTAATCAATTTTTTTTATAGTATTAATAAAATATTATACATGATTACGTAACCAATCTTCGGCCAAGAATTTGGCATCGTCACTATAATAAAATTTAATTTGCTTACGCAGTTTCTGTGTTGGTTCGTTATTTAAATGTTCATCTGATAAATCTTGGTCTCTTGCAGTGATTTTTTCCCAACTGTCTCTAAATTTCTGTAAATTCTTTATTAACTCTTCACGCGTCATTGAAGTTATTGGTTTGGTTAGTGGTTCATACATTCCCCTATAATTAGTAATTGGTTTACTAATTCTATCCTCTATGATTTTTGTTGCTTTTTTTTGTTGGGCTTCATCCAATAAATTATAAATTAATTCTAAATCATTACTTTCGATTGTTGAACCACTCAATCTAAATAAACCTTGGGCCATCTTTTCTTTTGAACCACGTGTTGATACATTATGTTTTTTAAGTAGTTGTCTTAATTTATCTACTGAAATGTCATAATTTTTGCTTTTATGAATAGTATATTTTTTAGTTTTATTTTGATTATTTCCTTGATTGTTTGTCTTTTCTGTTTTATTCACTTTAGACCACCGCTTACTAGTTTTTGTTTGTATTATGACCCATATATTACCATCATTGCCTTGCTTCTTTGTTCCTAAAGCAAAGTTATTAGCACTTTCTTGTGGTGCTTTTCTAGTTGGCATTATATATTATATATTATATATTATATATTATATATTATATATTATATATTATATTTTATATATTATATAAAATATAAAAAAAAAGAAATTTAAAGAAAAACTGTATAGCAAATAGTTAATAATTATTAAACAATAGTATTTAAATATTTATTAACTTTAATTAGTAAATATTTAATAATTACTTTAATAATTACTTTAATAATGGAGTTTATTATTAGAGAAAATATTATTCCTTTTACAAATATAAACTTGGCATTATTTACTTTATGTTATTTTAAACCGTATAACAATTATATAGATTATGATTACTTATATAGTATATGTTATTCTTGGAATCACATAATTTTTTTAACATTTAATGGAGCATATTTTATGGATAACACTTGCTTTAAGAGAATGGCTATTAGAAAAAAATTAACAATGCCTATTTTTCACATTGGAAATATGATTTTACATAATTTACCATTTTTATATGTAAACATTTATATACCTAAAAATATTACATTGTATCATTCATTATTTGGATGTTTAACTAATTTATTATGGTGTTATTGGGCAACATTTGGAACATTTGATATTGGGTACGTTTATGTGTATATGAAAAAACAGCAACAAATTAAGTTATATATAATAAATATAAGTTCAATATTTTATACCCCATTAATTTATAATATTAATAAAACTATGAGAAATAATTTCGTATATTAGTTATTGGTTATATTACTATAAAAACTAATATAAAGATTATTTTACAAGTTAAATTAATAGGTTATAGCAATCTATTCCTTTTTTGAGCATTGGTGCCCGAGTGGTCTAAGGGGTGCGACTCAAGTTCGCATGGCTTCGGCCTCGTGGGTTCGAACCCCACCCAATGTATGACATTTTTAAATTTATAAAATATTTTTATGAAATATTTTATAAAAAAATATTTATTATTTTTTTATAAATCAACACAACTTAAGATTTTTTAATTTTTTAATTATTTATTTATTTATTTATTTGTAATCAAGAGTTAATATTTGATTGACGTCTTAGTGGAGGTGGTTCGCTGTTGCGAGCACTTGGAGGTGGTGTGACATAAGATTGTGTGCGTTCAACTTGTGTAAACGCAGTTGCCATACTACTTTTTTGCCTATTTACAACATTTCCAACAGACCTATATGCTGACATACATTCTTCTTGTGTTTCACTATAATTAATAGCATGAGTTGGTAAAATACCAATTTTGGATGCTTCAAAAATAGCGTCTTGATTAGCACCTAAGTAAACTAGCTCAATATTATATGATTTTTGTGCGCTGATAATAAGTTTTTTAAGAGAATCCACATTAAATTTTGTACTACAATTTTCACAACCATCTGTAGCAACATAAATTAAACACTTGTCATAACATTTTGGATCATGAAGTTTTTTCTCCATAAAATAAGTTAGCGTAGAACCAATAGCATCATATAATGCTGTTTGTCCTCGTGGAACATATTGTCTAAGTTCAATTGGTCTAACCTGTGTAATATTTAATGATCGAATTAACATTTTTTCTTCATGATCAAATAATTTAATAGATACATTTACTTGCTCATTTGGTTTTAAATCTTGCTTAATAACTTCAAGTGAAGAGTTTACTCCACCAATAGTATCTTGTTCTTTACCATTCATGGAACCTGAGCGGTCAATAATAGCAACAACTTCTTGAGTAAATAGTGCCATATTATATAATATTAATGTTAATGTTAATAATAAACTTAATAAAATAAGAAATCAATTTTTTTTTGCTTGTTTTAATATTTTTATATTTTTATATTTTTATATTTTTATATTTTTATATTTTTATATTTTTATATTTTTATATTTTTAATAATACTCAAAATTGCTAAAAAAATTGATAATATTAATTATAAATTATTTTTTTTTATTATTAAAATGATTTTTGACTATTATGCTTATGATGTTTATAATCAATTGAAAAATTGCTGTAATTTTATTAATAAAAGTTGCTTAGATATTGGAACAAGAAATGGAGCAAATTGTGAAAATTTAGTACGAGTTGGCGCATCAAGCGTACTAGGTATTGATATAGATTCTTCACGTTTTCATGAGATGTGGAGTAATAATAAAATTACACTTTTGAAGCAAGATTTATTAATAATGGATAATTCTAATAAATTTGATGTAATTAATGCTTTTTATGGAATATGCCATATTTACAATATAATAATGTAATGATTAAAATTAAAGAACTATTAAATCCAGACGGAGTAGTATATATAGGTATTGTTGATGAAGTCTATAAATGCGACCCACCCGGACCACATAGTGTAAATATTCTTGAATTATTAAAACAACATTTTAATAATACAAGAATTTTAGATAAAAAAAGTATTCAATGGTTAATAGAAGCTAAAAATCCATGTTAATTAAATAAAATGATAACAATTTTTAGAGCAATAATAAAATTTGCTTTGTTTCTTATAAAAATCGTGTTGTAGTTTATATTTTTTATTACATATATGACATTTTATGTTTGTTAAATTATTGACCAAGTATATTATATCATCATTTAAGAGTAATATTTTGAATTTATAATTTTTTGTTTTTAATTTTAAAAACATTATAAGAACAATATTTATATATTTATATAATTTTTGTAATGTATTATGTTGCAAATTTTTCTTCTATTTTTTTTATAAATAGTTCTAAATTTGTGTTAAATAATGTTACATTTGAACATAATGCTTTTAATGTATTTCTTTTGGTGCCTGATTTTTTATCGTATATTAAATAATATTTATGGGTTTCTGTTTCGTGTTTTCTGATAGCAATATATTTTGGCAATATTATTGGATTTTTTATAACTGGTTCTTCATCTTTAATTTGTTCATCTTTAATTTGTTCATCTTTATTTTGTTCATCTTTAATATTTATTTCATATTCTTCTTCTATAATTAATAACATTTTTTTTATTTCTTCTAATTTTTCTAATATAGTTATTTTATTTGATTTAGATGATACATATAATTTATTATTTATATTGTGAGGGTGTTTTTCTATTTTAAAATATTCTCTATAGCATTTATTTTTTTGGTCATAACATTCTTTATAATAATTAACATAAATAGGTAAATCGCATTGTTCAATGTGTTCTGGTAATTTTACGGCATTATGCTTTCTTTCTCTCTTAACTTCTTCTTTTGTTATAATAATATTTGATAAATCATTCATTTATATTAAAATAATACATTAAAATAATACATTAAAATATTACAGATTTTGTTAAATATAACCAAAAGAAAATTCCAACAAACGCTTTGGCAACTAAATCTAACATATTATATCCTAGCATTTTAGTTGCTTCATTTGCTTGATAAAATACTCCATACAAAGACCACAACCCTATATATAACCAAAATATTAGTTTAGATTGATATGTTACTTTTGAACATGTCATAAAAAGTTTCCATAGTGTGCCATATGTTAGAAAAAAGAATATAAAACCTATAAAGTTGGCTAAACCCCTGTTTAATAACCCTATTTCCCCACTATATCCAAAACCCAACATTAAAAAATTAAAAAATATAACTAATAAAAATGGTTTAAATCTAACTGAAATTTTATTTTCATACCCTAATACCATAGAAAGGGCTAATAACATAAATGGAGTAGTAATTACCCAATCAGAATAACGCATGTTATTAATTTTTTCTATAGGAATAGTATCAATAGAGTTGTTATTTTCTTTTTCATCTTTTTCATTTTTTTCATCTTTTTCATTTTTTTCATTTTTTTCATCTTTTTCATTTTTTTCATTTTTTTCATCTTTTTCATTTTGTGATTTATTTATTTCGACTATAAATAATCCGTAAAAGTAACTAGCAATAACCGAAATACAGGTTTCTAAATTTAAAATATGACGAACTTGTGGAATAGGACTTCTTAATGCTTCAATAAATGTGATTACAGAGGTGGTAATTAAAAAAATATATGTAATATAAAAACTATTTATTACCAATGACGTTTTCATAGTGCTAATATATTATATAATATATTATTTAAAATACATTATATAATATATTAAAGTTTTGTTTTAATAAAATAAAATAAAAACTTTAATTGAAAATTATTAATAATTTTGAAAAATATTTAATTCGAGTAAGCTAGACCACCCATACCCGACATAATACGGAGAACATTGTAGTTAACAGCATACACGCGAACTTTAGCAGTGCTTACACCCGAAACAGTGGCATTTGATAAGACTAACTGTAATGTGGCATTATCAATTCGCGAGAAATTGCATGTTCCTGATGGTTGATGCTCCTCTGGTCTTAGGGCAAACGAATAAACATTAATACCGGTATCTGGCGCACGAGTGTGGTGCTGGAAAGGTTGAACCAAGTCGAAGTATGTGCCTTCACGTTCCGAGAATCTGTCTTGGCCATTTAATTGTAATTTGGCAACAACAACTGGATTTTCACCCCAGCAATGCATGTCTAACGCAGTTTCAGCTAAAACGAAGGTTCCCGCGTCCGAAACGCCCGAGTCTGAGCTGTTATTGGTACCACCCCATGCGCTCGCAGCTGTTCCAGAAGTGGCAACATCATTGGCGAAGGGGTCTTGGAACATTCCACTAGCATTGATGAAAGCGTTGCTAGTAGTGCCACCTGATGTAGATATCGCATTTTTTCCACCGAACGCATGAACAGCATTTGGTAAGGCATCGAACGCATCTGTGTAGTTGAAGGGTTGAGCACCTAACAATCTATTTAAATCAGTAGATTTGGCTACTGACGAACAATAATCAACATTTGCATCTGGTTGAACAACCCAGATTAACTCTTTGCAAGGATGATTTAAATTCAATTTAATTTTATTTGACGATGAACCAACCGATTCATCACCAGTGAACTGTAATTGTTCAATCAAATATTCGTGTGGGTTTTGGGCCATGCGTCTACGTTCATCGGTGTCTAAGAAAATGTAATCAACAAATAAAGACGCGGCAGCTAGCGATTGTTTGTATGCGTTATTAATTTTTTCACCAGTTCCGTCAAGTTTATCTACGGCCCATAAGCACTCTTCGATGTTGCGAATATCTAAATTGATTTTTACTTCGTGGTATTGTAAAGCAATTAAAGGTAGTGCTAAACCAGGATTGCGGCAAAACCAGAACTGTAGTGGAACATATAAGGTTGTTTCGGGAAGAGCTCTGCGTGGAGCACAAACTTGACGAATACCATCGGCCGAGCAAGGACCATCAACTTCGGCAAAGTCTGGGTCGCAAATGTAGGTTAATTGGGTAGTGTTACCAATCATTTTGTAGTATCCACGTTCTTGTTCTTTTGATAGAGTTAGTTGGCACCATATATGCATCCAATCACCATATTGACGATCAATTCGTTGGCCACCAATTTCAACTTCAACCTGTGAAATTAATTGTTCGCCTGGGAAATCTAACCATCTGGCATATACATCTGTAGTTCCTGTGGTATTTAAACCTTGACCGATTTCAGGAAGAGTAATCTGTAAGTAAGTGCGGTAAGCTAAATCACCATTGCGCGAAATAGTGCATGTAACTCTGCGACCGAAATCTGCTTGACCGTTGAATGTTTGTTCAATTGATTCCATAGCAAAGTTGGTATGTCTACGGTAAGTTACTTTCCAAAAGGTAATTTGAGGATTACCCGTTAAATAAACATCTTGAGCGCCATAGGCAACTAATTGCATTAATCCACCAGCCATTTTTTTATAATATTCCTAAAGAAAATAATTTTTTATAAATTAATTTAATTAAATTAATTAAATATATTAATATATAAATTTTTACTCCTCTAAAAATATAATCTCTACTAAATGAAAAAATTTAATGCTATTAAAACTACGCTAGATAGTAAGCATAATGAAATAATAAAATCTTTCAAACATAATGATGAGGTAGTTATTCCTAAATACTTAAAACAAATTGATAAACTTGAATTATTGTTAAATAAATCAAAAAATAAATTAGAAATATTAGAAAATATTAATAAATATAAAAATCTAATAAAATCACTAAAAAATAAAGAAAAGAATTATTATTTAAATAATTCTAAATATATATTTGATTATTTTGAAAATAAAAAGAATATATCTACTAATGATACATTTGAGGATTCTGATAAAAATAATATAGTAAAACAATTTTTTTCATTAAATATTTCACACGAATCAAATAATACTATAAATTTTGAAACAAATAATGCTAAAATAACAGATGAAAATTATATTAAAACAAACAATAATAATTCAATAGATAAATACTTTAATAATATTGATTCTAAATACTTAAATTATGATAAATTTATTTACCCATCAGATATATGTAATTTATGTAAAAAAGGGGAAATGGTTTATGTAGAAAGCGAGGGGATGTCTATATGTAGTAATTGTTCCAATAGTATTAAATATTTAATTGAAATAGATAAACCCTCTTATAAAGAACCACCGAAAGAGGTTTGCTTTTATGCGTATAAAAGAATAAATCATTTGAAAGAAATATTAGCACAATTTCAAGCAAAAGAAAGCACAAATATACCCGACGAGGTGTTTGAAAATATTAAAAATCAAATAAAAAAAGAACGCATAAGTCTTAATGAATTAACAAATAAGAAAACTAAAGAAATATTGAAAAACTTAGGTTACAATAAATATTATGAACATATACCATTTATTAAAGATAAATTAGGCATAAGACCTCCAATAATGAGTGCTGAACTTGAAGAAACATTATGTAATTTATTTATGGAATTACAAAAACCTTATTCCAAATATTGTCCTAAAGATAGGGTTAATTTTTTAAACTATTATTATACATTATATAAATTATGTGAATTGCTAAATGAACGTAATTTTTTACCATATTTTCCTATGTTAAAAGACCGTGAAAAACGCATTGAACAAGACCAAATATGGAAAAAAATTTGTCAGGATTTGGGTTGGAAGTTCATTCCTATACCTTAATCCTATTCATAATTACAATAATAATAATTATTTAAATATTATATAATTATTATCATTTACAAGATGTCTTTTTTATTAATGTCTTCTTGTTTTTCTTTTGGGTCTCTTGGATCTTCTTAATTGTCTTCTAGATTGTCTTCTAGATTGTCTTCTAGATTGTCTTCTAGATTGTCTTCTAGATTGTCTTCTAGATTGTCTTCTAGATTGTCTTCTGCCACCGCCGGCGCCGGGTTGGACCACGTTGGAGGATTTCGCGGCTCCTCTTGGCCTATACACTAGTGAAGCACTGACCGTCGGTATATTGTCTATAATGGGGTCAATAGATATCGGTTCGGTCATGCCGGAGGATATCGCGGCTCCGCGTGGCCTATACCCTGAAATCCCGACCATCGGTTGAGGGAGTGTATTCGCTATATAGGGGTCAAGAGGGCGCTTGGTATCTTCATGTAGCGAGATTAAAGTATCAGGTTGTTTAATGTATTCATCTACTTTATCGGCATCAGTGAATATGCGCTCAGGCCTCTTTAACTTTCCCGTTCCAAACATTTTCTCTCGCAGCTTAATCATTTTATATATATATATAATTATTTTTCCTAAATTAAATGTTTTTTTAAATTATTATAGTTATTAGTAAAATCTAATTTATTAATCATCAAACTCCAGTCCTGTTAATAATCCGCTAAAAATATTGATTATGTCTAAATAGTAATCTAAGGATGCTGTTATAAAGTCTCCATTATAATTACGTTGTAATATACTATTAGTATCATACACAATATATATTGAAAATAGTACTAATGAACCAATAACTATTATTTTTGTTAAAAACGAAGATTCAACAATAAAAAAATTCACGATGCTAATAATAAATAATAACACTAAAGCAAAAAACAAACCTAAACCAAATTGCAAACCTAATTTAATACCACTGGCAATTAATGCCACTCCAAACGCAAACATAGTAACAAAAATACTAGCCGTTCCGACTAAAGCACTTTTGACAATACCGGGATCTACTCCTGATTTTCTATATCCTAAAATTACACCAAAAGCGCCTGAAAAAATAGAAAATAATATAAATTTTAACCACGGAGGCATAGTAATAAATGCCAAAATTAAAATTACTACAATTACTACAATATAGGCCCCAATAAGTTTGCTATTAAATTTTTTTTTACCGTCTTCTTCCTCTATTTTAACATTTTCACTTACATAATAAGTAATATAAAGTTGGGATAGTAAAGTTGCTAAAATTAGCGCAAAAAATCCTTTTTTTTCACTTATTAACTTAAATAATTGCATTAAATTATTGTTTTTAAAAATTGGTTTTCTATTTTTAGTTGATAAATTTGATTTGCTAGAATTCATACTATTTTTATAATATAATAAAATATTATTTTATTATGTTATTATATTATTATATTATCATATTATTATATAATAATATGCCTTCACCAACACGTAGTTCATCATCAAGAAAAAAATCCGCAGCTACGCGAATTCAAAAAAAGTTTAGAAGTAATCAAACTAAGAAAAAACAAAAAGAAATGTATGCGTTGAAAAGAATTGAAAACAAAGTTAGATCAATAAAAAATAAAAATTATGAAAAAGAACGCTCTAGAAGACATGAAGAAGAAGTTGCAAAATTTAGAAACATTTCAACACAACGTAATAAAAGAAAAGAAGTTGCTCGGAAATTTAGAGCACGCATAAAAATTATAATAAATAACAAAGAAAAAGAAAATGAATGTGCAATATGTCTTGATAAAATGATGCTAAATACTAATGTTACACCTTTAGAATGCGGACATAGATTTCATACTGAATGTATACATCGTAGTTTACGTAGTAATAAAGCTACTTGTCCATTATGTAGGAGTATTATACGCAATAATGCAAATATTACCCATGAACAAGGAGTAATTAGTAGAGATCAGGCATTAGAAGAACTTCGCTTAGCAACACGAGCATTAACTAATGCCCGGTCGCGCACAAATAACTATGAACGATCTAATAGAAATCGAAGACTAAGAGGTGTAAATTCGCCAACTTATATTAGATTACTTAGAGCCGAAGATGAAGCAAGTGCTGCGTTAGATACAGCACAAGAACGCGTTACTAATTCTATGAGAATTATTAGTAATTTGACTAATTAGAAAACGAGAGAATGCTAACTATTTTTATAAACTATTTTATATTATTATATTGCTATAACATAATAATATAGATACATGCGTAATACACAAAAAAATAAAAAAAAGTATAATACTAACAATTATGATTTAGTAATAGTAGGTGGAGGCATTTCAGGTATTTATACTTTATATAAATTGTCAAGCAAATATCCACAACTAAAAATTCTATTATTAGAATCAGGACAGCGTTATGGTGGGCGAATATATTCTTATAAAGAAACTATAGACGGCGAAGAATATATTATGGATTTAGGTGCTGGACGACTAGGTCATCATCATAAACTTATAAATAATTTGATAAATGAACTTGGTCTAAAACCTAAAATTATTGACATACCCAATACTAAAACATATATAGAAGTGTCAGAAAATAATAGTGCTCGTGACAAAACACACTTCAAAGATAGCATTATGACCAAATTAACAAAGTTTTTCTTAAGTCCGTTAATTTCCAAATTAGGCAAGTCAATGCTTCAAAAATTTTATGTAAGTGAATTAATAAAAAAATATATGTCACTTTCATTTTTTCAGAAAGTAGAATCTGTATTTGAATATTCTTCAGATTTAAACGAATTTAATGCTTATGATGCTATTGAATATTTTAAACATGATTATAATCATGAGTCAAAGTTTTTTACACTAGTTGGAGGACTAGAGCAAATAATAGAGAATATGTTGGTTGTTATAAAAAAAACAAAATCTTATAAATCAAAAAATATAAAGTTATTGAATCTCTCAAGTGTTGAAAATATAATTAAAAAAAATACTAATTTATTTAAAATAGTAGTAAATAATTATAACAAATCAAAAGTTTATAATGTTTATTCTAAATATGTAATATGTGCTCTACCTAAACAAAGTTTGGAAAAATTAGACTTATTTAAACCTTTTTTGAGAGATTTAAATTCAATAAATTCTATAAATTTATTAAGAATATTTGAAATTTATAATAAAACAAATGGAGAAATTTGGTTCAAAAATATTGAAAAAACTATTACAAATAGTCAGGTTCAATTTGTAATTCCTATTAATCCAAATAATGGACTAATAATGAGTAGTTATAGTGATTGTGCTAATGCGCGATTTTGGAACTTGTTGCGTGTAAAAAAAGGAATTAATTATGTTAAAAACATACTAAATATAAAACTAAATCAACTGTTTAGTATTTATAACATAACAATTCCGCCCAGCAAATACATAAAAATGTATTTTTGGGATGCAGGTGTGGCGTGTTGGAAAAAAAATGTAGATTCTGATTATTTAAGTTCAAAATTATTAAATCCTTTGCCAAATGTTTTTATTGTTGGAGAGAATTATTCAAAGTATCAGGCATGGTGTGAAGGAGCATTAATGACATCTGAAAATTGTATTTCCAAATTAGATACTATTTTATTGAGACCTATGAACATAAACACTTTAAAACATACACGCAAATTGGGCGGTAAAAAATTTAGTAGGCGCAATAAAAAAATCTTTACATTGGGAGAAGTACAAAAACATAATACAAAAAAGGATGCTTGGACAATAATTGAAAATAAGGTTTATAATATTAGTTCATGGATTCCAAAACATCCCGGAGGAGAGATTATTATGCAAGCTGTTGGAAAAGACGCCACACAACTTTTTATAGCCAACGGCCATCCAAGTTATGTAAAAAAAACTATTTTACCAAAATATTATATAGGATCTCTAAAAAAATAATATAGTTTTTATATAAAATATAAAATGGGAATACTAAATCTGCCAATGAAGTACGTGAATCTTTTACATATTTTAGTTATAGGTGCGTCTTTGGTTTATATTGGTTATTTTCAAGATAAGTCAGCAAGACAAATATATTATTTATTAGGACTATTGGGTTTAGTAATAGTATTATTTGTTCCATTTCCTAGTTTTGATTTTACAAATATGAGAAATATACTTTATATTGCTCATTATATATTATTTATTCCGGGATTTCTAGCATTAGCCTATTTTGGATTGCAACAAAAACTAAGTAAAGAAACATATGTTTCTTTGGGATTTGTTGGAGCATTTATTATAATTTATCATTTATATAAATTCATCATTCGAATTAGCTAAGCAATCATCTCCACCCGATCCACGATACACAAGAATACAAGAACTAACTAAAATAACACGGGATTTAGTAAGAAAAATATTAGAAGAAAAAGAAATTTCAAAGATTGCTAATGATGAGCAAACTAATATAGAAAGAATTTTAACAAGCACAAATCTTCATGATGTATTAACGGTTGAAGACATAGAAAGTCTTAAACGCCAATACAGAAAAGTCAACGCAAAGCAAAGTGAAGTAGTTGATGGTATTACTCGTCTTCAAACAGCAAAACAAACTGTTTTAGCATATTCATCACGTCCAAGTTTATTTGCTTTGAGAACGTTTCTTATTCAAATAAATCAAGAAAACATAGAAAATAAAGATAAAAACAAAAAATAACTAAACTTATATATAATTAAATTATTTAATTATCTCCAATTTGGATATCCGGGTGGTCTATATTTTTCTGCGTATGTCATTCTTGCCATATTCCACCCGGGTTGTTCTTTATCATAACGAAATTCTTCATAACTTTTAAACCCTTGAGGCAGGACATTTGTATTGCCTTGTTCTATGCGTGATAACATATGTTGAATTGTAGTAATAGTTCGTTTAGTATGATACGCTTCTAAATGTAATTCATTAAGCATTGGATCGCGATAGTTATATTTTTTACCCTTACTACGTGTTCCTGTGGATGGACCATCTACGCCTGCCATTTCAAGTTGATGTATTAAATCCTGTTGTTGGCGTAATATATTATTATTATGTACAAGTGCTTCTCTCAAACGATATATATATATAGTTTTGGCAGGTATATGCCGAGTTATATGCGATACAAGTGATGGATCTCCTGGTTTTCCAAGTTCAACAAATTCTTGACCATATGTTCTTAAATGGACATCATTTAACTTTTTAGAAAGCAAATCAGAAACTGCTTGCTCATAACCTTTTGCGTTAAGTTGCCTTCTAGATTTTAGTTTTTTTCTTAAATTTCTTCGTTGTCCAACTTTTCTGGTTTTTGCCATATAATATAATATAATATTAAATTTATAATACATTATAAAACCACTCACTAAAGTAAAACTTTTTATAAGGTTGTGATCCATTCTTAATTAATTCATTACAATTATATTGCCTATCATAGTCATTAGAACCGCCATCAAGTCTATAAAATAATAGATGGTTACTCAAATCACAACTTAATAAAGTAATATGTCCCATACCTTCATATTTATATCCAATATCAAAGACATTAGTTTGTCCCTTAGCACAAATTACTTTATAACGTTCTAATGCTTCATTTAAACTCATAATAGTCCATGGTCCATAATAAATTTCTCTTTTTTGATGTCCTAAAATTTTATATAACATTTTTATATTTCTATTTAGTCCTTCTGGAATTTGTGCATCAACAAATAAATTATTATATTGGCAAAACTTTATAGCACAATTATCATTCATAAAAAAGGGTTCGTGCGAGGATATATAATCACTACTTGATATGGTTGCTTTTTCTAACACTGCGAAAATTTTGTTAATTTGTTTTGATTTTTTAGCAGTTAAACTAGACATTAATTAATACCAGTTATTACTTTTAAATAGTAATAATATTTAGTTTTTATTAATCAATTTTTTTTAAAAGCAATAAGTTATGTTCTAATTGTTTTGTAAATTTGAATTTTTCACTATTTTTCCTGCGTCTTTGTAAATTACATTTTAAGCAACATATTATTGTATTAGCATTACTATGTTCATCGTAATTATTTAATCTATCAAGAGTCCATTGATAATTAGCTCTCAAATTTTTAAATAATATTAATGTTTTGCTATTACAATAATAACATCGCATATTGTAAGCAACCAATTTTTCTATAACATTTTCTAGTGTTATAAAATTGTCATAAGCATCGTATGTTTTTTTTTTGTCTTGTTGTTTATATGAGTCCAGTTTGTTTTTTAATGCTTGAACAAAATATTTTTTTTCATCAAACACAGTATTATTAAGTAATTTATGTAACCCTAATAATTGCTCTTCATAATTATCATACATATGAATTATTGTAGCACTTATATCTTTAATAGTTCCATCGGAATTAACCAGTGATGTTTTAATTTTGTCCAATAATTGTATATATGATTTTTTTTCACTTATACATTCATTATTAGTAATAATTTTATTTTCTTCAAGACTCTCTTGTTCAACATTCTCTATTTCTTTATAATTAGATTTTTTATACAATTTACATAAAATTATTTTGTTCATTAACCAATTATATGTTAGTATTATTTTATATTTTATTTTTAATATATTAATATATGATTATTATATAAAATTATAACTTTATGTTATAATATAAGAATTAATGACGTCAGTAAAAGATGAAATTAAAGAAGAAATTAATAATACTTTCAACAATCCCGAAACAACTAACACATTAGACGAAATTATACAAGGGAAATCTAACTCAAAAAACAATTTATCTGATAAAAGCAAAAAAGAAAAAACTGATTATTGTAAAGAATTAAAAAACATTGCGTATAAAACAATGTTGCTTAACGGACATGAAATTGTTCCCGATGTAAATAATACTAATAATAATACTTTATCAAAATACTTACAAGATGAAACATCAGCAAATCAAAAAGAAAATTGGAGCAAATTAGATAAAACACAAAAAGTAAAAAAATTAATAACTCATGTAGAAATGTTAGAAAATAAATTTACATTAAACGAAGACGAAGCAAATAAATGCCAAAAATATTTATTAAAATGTTTGGAACGTAAAGCACTAACAAAGGTAAAAGATGTTCATTATGATAAAGATAAAGGAATTATTACTGATATACCAAATTTACATTTTGATATTATTAACAGAGTTTTTGCTCTAAAAAAAGATGAAAAACATATTTCAACAGTAAAATGCCTACCACAAGAAAATAAATCAAAAGCCAAAACAATAAAAATACTTGGACAATAAAAATACTTGGACAATAAAAATACTTGGACAATAAAAATACTTGGACAATAAAAATACTTGGACAATAAAAATACTTGGACAATAAAGTATTGAATAGATCAATTATTATAAAATTGATATATTATTATTAAACTATTTAATAATAAGTTAATAATAATATTAAATAATGAACATGAATAAGTTTAATAAATATTTTGCTTATTTAATTAATAAATTCAATATTGAATCACTATTAGATTTTACAAACAAAGAAATAAAAACCAATTATACGCTCTTTTTATTAAGCCTAATTGACTATATGTTAGATTACATTAATTCTGAGTTATTACAATTAATGTATTATGATTTATACGAAGAAATATACTTGGCGCATTATGATATGTTAGTTGTTCAGTATATTGAAACTAATTTGTTAAGTAAACTATTCAGTATTGGTAATAATGAAGCAAATAAATTATTGTGTTTATCTATTAAGTTGTGTCAAAACCTAGTATTTAAATTTTATATACCACAAAGATCATATAAAAAAACACACATAAAAAAAGTCAAACTAGTAAAAGAGTCTTTTGTTTTTACTAAAATTAAAGCCCAGCTCGCATATTTAAAAACTATTCCACAACCAGAACAAAGAAGCGAGGCATGGTATATTTTTAGAAATTCAGCACTTACTGCGTCAAACATATATAAAATTTTTATAAGTGATTATAGTCAATCACAATTAATTATTGAAAAATCAGAACCATTCGATTTAAATAAATTTAAAAATAATAACTTAAATTCACCTATGCATCATGGACAAAAATATGAGCGTGTTTCTATTTTATATTACGAGTTTATTAATAATACGCAAATATCAGAGTTTGGTTGTGTTAAACATAGTAATTATAGTTATATTGCCGCATCTCCTGACGGTATTGTTTGTGATGAAAATAGTCCGCTTTACGGTAGAATGCTTGAAATTAAAAATGTAGTTTCGCGAGAAATTGACGGTATTCCCAAAATGGAATATTGGATACAAATGCAATTACAAATGGAAGTATGTGATTTAAACGAATGCGACTTTTTAGAAACCAAGTTTACAGAATATTTAACACAAGAAGATTATTTGGATGATAGTTCTGATTATTATCGTGGTTTTATTATGCAATTTTGCACCGTAAATGGAGACGTTCATTATGAATATCCTCCATTTGCTATGAACAAAATTGATAATAAAGAATATAATATTTGGACTCAAAAACAACTCCATAATAATAACAATAAAACATATGTAAGAAATATTTATTGGAAATTAGAAGTCATCAGTTGTGTATTAGTTTTAAGAAACAAATTATGGTTTAAAAATGTTCAACCTCTTATTGAAATATTTTGGAGTAATTTAATTGATGAAAAAGAATCAGGAACTTATCTTGAGCGCATTAGTAAAAAACAAAAAATGAAATATGAAGAAACTAAAGAAAAAAGTGATTTTCCAAAAGCAGGATGTTTAATAACTCTATAAATAATATATTGTTATAATTTAAAATTAATTTATAAATATAATTAGTTACAAATTAATTATGAGAAATGTTAAATCTAATGATTTAGATATGTATGTACTTAAGCGCAATGGAAAAAGAGAAGCAATCTCTTTTGATAAAATTTTAAAGCGCATAAAATCATTGGGGAAACACTTTAACCTACAGCATATTATTTTTGCCCAATTAGCAATAAAAGTAATCGATCAATTATATGATAATATTCAAACTACTAAAATAGATGAACTAACTGCTGAACAATGTGCTTCAATGTCGTCAATTCATCCAGATTACACTAAATTAGCAAGTGCTATTATTGTGTCTAATCTACATAAAAATACAAGTAATTGTTATTACGAAACTACTAAAAAATTATACGATTACAGAGATAGCAATAATAATAGTTTTAGATTAATTAAAACTTCCATAATGGAAATTATAGAAACACATAAAGATAGTATTAATGCTATGATTGATTATGAACGAGATTATTTTTTTGATTATTTTGGGTTTAAAACATTAGAGCGTGCATACTTAATGCGTTGTAATAAAGTAATTATTGAACGTCCTCAACATTTACTTATGCGTGTTGCGATTACAATTCATGGTTCTAATATGGATAAAGTTAAAGAAACATATGACTTAATGTCGCAAAAATATTTTATTCATGCCACGCCCACGCTATTTAACGCAGGAACTCCACGACCGCAATTAAGTTCTTGTTATTTGCTTGGTATGGAAGACGATTCAATTGAAGGTATTTTTAATACACTAAAAGAGTGCGCGCAAATTTCTAAGTGGGCCGGTGGAATTGGACTACATGCCCATAACATTCGTGCAAACGGTTCTTATATTAGAGGAACAAACGGAACATCAAATGGACTTATTCCGATGTTGGGTGTATTTAATAAAACAGCGCGCTATGTTGATCAGGGAGGTAAGCGTAATGGAAGTTTTGCTATTTATATTGAACCACATCATCCCGATATTGAGGACTTCTTAGATTTAAAAAAAAATCACGGAGACGAAGAAAGCAAATGCCGAGATTTATTTTATGCGTTGTGGATTAGCGACCTTTTTATGGAGCGAGTTATGGGTAATAAAATTTGGAGTTTATTTTGTCCTGACAAATGCCCTGGTCTAAGTGATTGCCATAGCGAGGCTTACAGAGAATTATATTTAAAATATGAAAGCGAGGGAAAATTTAATAAGCAAATAAATGCGCGAGATTTATGGATTAAAATTCTAGATTCGCAAGTAGAAACGGGAACGCCTTATATTTTATATAAGGACGCGGCCAATAATAAATCTAATCAAAAAAATCTTGGAACTATTAAAAGTTCAAACTTATGTACGGAAATTATTGAATATTCTGATTCAAAAGAAACAGCTGTATGTAATTTAGCATCATTAGGATTGGCAATGTTTGTTAAAGAAGATAAGACTTTTGATTACGACAAATTATATCAAGTAACACAAGTAGTCACAAATAATTTAAATAATGTAATTGATATTAATTATTATCCAACTCCCAAAACTAGAAGGTCCAATTTTAAACATCGTCCAATTGGCATTGGAGTTCAAGGATTAGCCGATGTGTTTTTTAAAATGGACTTACCTTTCATTTCTGAGGAAGCAAAAGAAATAAATATTAAAATATTTGAAACAATATATTATGCTTCACTTGAAAAAAGTATGTTATTGGCAAAAGAACGTTTTAAAACAATGAAATTTTTGAAAGAGCAATATGATTTAAATAATTGGACTTTTATTTCAGACGAAGACGAATGTAGAGAATATAATATTTATAATGTTACAGATGCTTCAATTTTGGCGTCAATTAGCAATGATAAAATTATTGAATCAGCTTTAAAAACTGTTAATCCAATTAAAGCTGAAATTGAAAATCTTGATATCAATTATTGTGGAGCATATAGTTCTTTTAAAGGTTCGCCGGCAAGTTTTGGACAGCTTCAATTCGATTTATGGAATGTTTCTCCTACACCTGGGCGTTATGATTGGGCAACTTTGAAAGAAAATATTATGACTTATGGAATTCGTAATAGTTTGTTAGTTGCCCCTATGCCAACAGCAAGCACAAGTCAAATTTTAGGTAATAATGAATGTTTCGAACCAATAACTAGTAATATTTATAGTAGAAAAACTTTGGCAGGTGATTTTGTATTAGTAAATAAATATTTAGTAGAAGAGTTATTGAAGTTAGGATTATGGAATGAAGAATTGAAAAATAGCATTATTGCCAATAAAGGGAGTATTGGTCACATTCAAAATTTATCACCACATTTAAAAGAAAAATACAAAATAGTATGGGAAATGCCTATGAAAGAAATTATTAATATGTCTAGGGATAGAGGTGCGTTTATTTGTCAGTCGCAAAGTTTGAATTTATGGATTGAAGACCCTGATTCAAAAATACTCACAAATATGCATTTTTATAGTTGGAAAGCAGGTCTTAAAACTGGAATATATTATTTACGCAGAAAAGCAAGACATCAAGCACAACAATTTACAATTGAACCTAATAGAAAAGGCGATAAGGAAAAAAGCGATACTAATGAAGAGGAAGAAGAAGAAAAAAAAGACTGCTTAATGTGTAGCGGTTAATTCATAATTTAATTTTTATTTTATTCAAAAATAATTTATAATAAAATAAAAAATATCATTATATTGATTTAGTTGCACGTTTAAAAATACGTTTAGATTTTTTTTTTGTTAAAGACCGCGTTTTTTTTTCAACAACAAGCCATTTTGGATCATAATTATATATTTCTTTTAAGAGTTTATTTAAAGACTTCAACCCATATAATTTTTGGTTTGTGTCTTCAGTTATTTCTGGAGTTATTCCTTGATTTATTGATTTTATAAGTGTTTCGTTTATACTAATTTTATAGTGTTGTAATTTGATTAATAATTTATTTAATTTATCTACATAATATTCTAAAACCATTAGCGGAGTAATAGCAATATCTTCTGGTATTTTTGTTACAGACTCGTCAGTTTCCCAGTGCTCATTAAATGTTTCTTCTACATCTTCATCAGCTATTGTTTCTATTAAGTCTTCATCTATTATAATATCTAATACAGACGTTACCGGTTTATGATTAGTAGCTCCTTGCAATGTTCTAATATTTAATAATACATTTGTAGCTATTATTGAAGTATTTTGAATACATCGCACTGCTTTATACGAAGGCAATAAAACATTGTTAATAAGGGCGTTAATTTTTAATTCTTTTGTTGGCGAACCTCCTACATTTAATCTAAATTTCATCATTAAAAAATGATAATCTATTACAAAAAATTGGTCAGCTAGTAAAGCCTTTTTAAAGTTATTTATTCCAATATTTTCCATAATTCTGTCTCTATTTTTACCTTCTCTTTGTTCAACAAAATATCTCATAATAGTTTTAATATAATCTACTGCTTCAGGATATTCTATATTATATTTGGCAGATGGTTCTTGTGGTGATCTAGGTTTTGCCCTATTTACATAATTTTCTGGTAGTTTTAAATACTTTATTTCAGTCTTTCTTGCTGACATAATACAATATATATAATATAATGTTATAATAAACTTTTTATTATAAATTAAATTTGTAAAAAATGTATAGTTTATGCTAGGTTTATGGCAAATCAAGAATAGTAATTATAAAATCAGGTCTATGATAATCCTGCTCAGTATTTTGCGGAGCAACACTTCGGATTAAACCTCTACCATACAAAGTGTGGATTTTATTAGTTATATATGCCAAATCAGTATTTATGGCATCTAATAGTTCTCGCACAACGCTAATTCTATAAGTGGCTAAATATTCAAGCATCCTGTTTAATTCTAAAATATAGTATGTTAATACGTCATATACATGAACATTCGTTACTTCAGGAATATTGAGTGGTTCATCTACGGGTTGTTCTTGATAATCATGAGCATAATCCCATAATTCATTTTTGTATTTTTGCCGTCCTACTTCAGTATGATGCCATACATCTCTAAAACTTTCAAGTTCTCCTCGTAAATTAGGTTCGTCGTGTTCAATAGGAAACTGTCTAATGTTAGGATAAGGATTCGGGTCTGGTTGGCGCCCACTAAGAGTGTTATAATAAGTAATCATTATTTTTGTAGTGTGCTTTATTGCCCAATATGCTTTATACGTATTTATAAGAGGGTACAAAATTGTATATTTGATTTTTTTTGTTATAAACGTATTATAAGATTTAAATTTTCTTGTTTTGCTAGCATTAATACTTCCTATACCTTTAGTATAGTTAGAAGTTCCACTATAACTTCCACGAGTTGTTAATTTTTGCCCACTTAGTTCTAAAGCATTACTCAAAAAATCAAAATCTATTATAAAAAATTTGTTTGTTGTTAATACTTGTTGTAGTTCATAATCAGGTATACGCGACAAAATATAGTTGTCATAAGTTGTTTGCTTTTTTCTAATTTTCAAAAAATTGGCAAATAATGTTTGTAAAAAGTGCTTAGGGTAGTATTCTTGAAGTTCGGCATCTTTTTTTAAACTATATATGCTATCTAATACATCTAGTTCTGTATTAGTACCCATTACTTTTAGTAATGGATAATTATATTCATAACTTCTAGGTAGATTGCCTTGAAATGGATAATAGTTTCTAGGTAATGGTGTTATTTGAAATAGTTGTTTTGGTCTTTCAGTCAATTCTTTTTTTGTTATAGCGTCTTCTATTTCTTGTTTTGGTAAATTGGAAAATATATTTTTTAAGGTGGTTCGTTTTTGTTTATTACTAAGACTGCCTAATTTTTGTTTAAGTAAAAAAGGAACTATGTCTGCTTTTCCTTTAGCTTTAACCTTTGCTTTCGCTTTAACCTTTGTTTTTGCGTTTTTTCTTTTTCTTGTTAAGTATGCCTTTTTTAACGACATAATTATATTATAGCAATATTATAGCTATAATATATTATATTTTTGCTTGAAAAAAATACTATAGCAATATATAATTAATATATAATTTCTAAAATAGTGCCCTTATATTTTCATTATTTTCTTTTACATCGCTAGCATAAACATATTTTACATAACATCGCAAAGTCATTGCTACATCAACGAGAGAATTATGTAAATCTTTAGGCAAAGGGTCATTTGGAAATAATAGTGCATATAATTCACTTAATTTTGGCACTTTATTATAAACTTGATTTGTTTTATTTAATCTCTCTAACTTACAAAATTGTGTTGTATTTTTCATAGTACAAAACTCTGGTTTATGTATTTTTTCATTATCAATAAATTGTGTAAAATATTGCTTCACATTATGTCTAAAACATTCCACAAAAATTAGGCGTTTATCAAATGAAATATTGTGCCCTACAACTATGTCGCACTTTTCCAAACATTCGTTAAACTCCTTTAATGCCGGCACAATATTTATGCCTTGAGCTTTCAAAATCTCTCTACTAATATTATGAATAGCAAAACTTTCTTGTGTAATAATAACAGACTCATCAATCTTAATATAATTATTTTTAATTAATGAACTATTATTGGAGAGATCATATAAAATATAACTCAATTGAATAATATATGGCCATTTTGATTTATCATAAATAGAAGCTTCTTTTTCGGGTAATCCACTTGTTTCGGTATCAAATACTAATATTTTCATAATAATAATATATTAGTAAATTATAGTTTTTAGTATTTATTATTTTAATATTTAAAATAAAGTGTCAATTTTTATAAAAATTTTAAATTTTTAATGAGAGATTGTAATTGTTTCATTAACGTCGCGGTTCCATATAACTTGCGCGCCAATATATTTTCTTACTGGATTTGGACCATGTTCTACATAAAATACTTTATCTACGCTATCATAATCATCATATTTGTAATAGATTTCTAATTCCGCATAAGTATTATTATTAGCCAACGGACCATCTGAAACTTTTATGCGCATCATAAAAATATAATCACATACATATACTTTAAACACATTATTGCTAGTATCTAAAGAATTAACTATCATTTTATCCCTTATAATATATTTATAAAATAAATATAAAAACAATATTATAATGCTATATAGTATAACAATGCAAATCTTCGTAAAAACACTTACTGGAAAAACTATTACATTAGAAGTAGAACCATCTGATTCTGTTGATAACATTAAAGCAAAAATTCAAGATAAAGAAGGTATTCCTCCAGACCAACAGCGCCTGATTTACGCTGGAAAACAACTTGAAGATGGACGAACATTAAGCGATTATAATATTCAAAAAGAAAGCACACTCCATCTTGTATTACGCTTACGGGGTGGATATTTTTATCAATACTAAATAATAAATATTGTAAAAAATTAGTGCACTAATATTAATAAGTATTAATATTAGTGAACTTTTTCATTTTAATAAAATAGTTTGTTATTTTATATAAGAATATGCCAAAAGTTCAGAAAGATACTGTTGGTTCTAGAATGTCAGAAAGACGCAAATATAAAAAAACAAAACTAAGAAAATCTCGTAAAAACATACTAAAAAAAGGAGGGGATCCTCCAAAGACTATAAACGAAGACTATAAAGCTACAATAGAACTATTTACGTCTATTTTTCCATCATTTGAAACTACATTAGATAGGTTAAAAACTATTTGTGGTTTTGAGTACCTTAAATTTTTAATTGGTTCTTTAATAGGATTTTTAGAAACATTTGCAAACGCTAAAGGTTATAGTAATATGAGGAACGAAGAACAAATAGAATTAATTTTAAAGCCGGCATTAGAAGACTTTATAGCTTCTATTAAGAATCCTAGAACAACTAGTATTACAGCGTGGACTATAGGAAGTATTGTAAGAAATGCAAAACTAGATGTTAATGAAATTATTAATAAAGAAATTATAGTAGAAGAAGATACTACTAGTAAAAAGTCTAAGAAAACAAGAAAAAATGTTTTATTATCAAAAGTACTCGATAATCAATTAATACCAGAATTAATAACACATTTAAAAGTATATAATGAAGGCATATACTATAGTGGAAATCCAATACCGGAATATGTGTTTCCAAAATCGACTCTAGAATCACAAAAAGGACTTGGAACAGAGGATGATAGAAATAGATCACCACAAGAAAGACTTGGAACAGAGGATGATGGAAATAGATTGACTCCAGAATCACAAGAAGAAGTTAAAGGAGGGAAAAAAAAGTCAAAAACTACAAATAAACTATATAGAGGTAGTGGAACAATGTATTTACGTCGTAAAACAAAAAATAATCGTTGCCGATGATTTACGTGAGTTTGTTATTTCGCAAAACTTTTGTTTTCGTTCTCATATATATTAAATAATTTTATATTTAATAAAATTATTTTGCTAAATTTGTTTCAAACATTACTGCGTCAAGTGCTTTGAATTCATCAAAATTTTTATTTGTATTTTTATACAATTGTAAAACATCAACCTTATATACCCCTATTAATTCTAACATTTCAGTAATATTTTCTCTTGGTATAGTAAATTCTATAGACAATTCAGTAGGCATGAAGTTCTGAAATTCATTAAAATGGTATCCTAACTGCGGATGCATACACGCCATATTTTCACATTCCTTATTATTATCTGGATGATAACTCTGTTCGATTCGCCGGAAGTATTTATATGGAATAGCATCTAATGTTTGATATATATTTAAATAACCATTATAATTATTATAATAATCGTCACCCATAGTTGTAGTTCTATTTTTACCATAGTCCACATATGCCTGTTCTGATACATACCATATTGAAATGAACGCATCTAGTCCAAAAAAAAAATATGGTTCGATGGGTATAGTATTCTTAACCGGATCTATTACATTCGCTCCATGAAATAATATGCTCCCTTTTGGTAATAAAGATTTCTTTCCATACATTTTATTTGCTAAAGCTAAATGTTCATTCCAAGCTGTATCATGATATAAGTGTGATATTGGAACTTCTGGAAAGGGTATTTTATTATACCAAAATGGATATAAAAATTTTTCAATATTAGACGATAATTCATAAGATAATTCAGACGATGATTTATATATTCTAGAGGATTTGCGTGATTTGCCGGATTTAGGTGATTTGCGTGATTTGCCGGATTTAGGTAATTTTTGTGATTTTCGTGATTTACGTGATTTTGTAATTTTATGTTTTGTAAATATAGAAGACATAATACTTATATAATAAGTCAATAATATATTTTAAATTTAAAATAATATATTATTTTGTTAGAGTTATAAAAAATTGATTATTATTTTAGAAATTATATAAAAGTCTACACAACATAAGACAAGACAAGACAAGACAAAACAATGAGCAAATTAATGAACACTAAGACCGAACTCAAACCTTTGCCTAAGTTGACAACACTATTGCCTCCTTTTTGTGGCTTTATGATTGATGATGTAGTGTCTTGTAATATATGTTTAGAAGACAATGATGGAAACATTGAAGTAGATGGTTGTATTTCAGGAAAAATTAAGCGAAGACTTATTACATCGTGCGGCCACATATTTCATAAAAAATGTTTACAGCAATGGACCGCTGTGTCCCTTAAAGGTTCATTATGTGGGCTAATTAGCTGCCCTAGTTGCAGAGGAGAGGTATGTATGGATGATCAAAGTACTGAAACAAAAGAAAAACTATTTGCTGCATTAGCACAATGTGATTGTTGTATAAGACATCAAAGAGATAAACCGTTGTCTTATGCTTATGACCCAGAGTTAGATGCTAGAAATATGTCAAAAGCACAAGAAGAGGCTCTTAACACTCTTTCAAGTGAAGACTATAAAGATTGGTGCCAAACTAACTCTTGGCGTCGCATGGATGAATGTGAATGGTGTAATTGCCATTGTAGGACAAGAATGCGTGCAATGGTTCGTCGCATTCCACCTCCTAGACTTTACGACTGGTATGGTAAATAGTCCCCTCATATGATTAGTAAATAGTTTAGTCTCTCAAAAGCAAATTTTTTTTGTTAAATTTTAATATGAGAAACTATTTAAAATTTAATTACTAATATTATTACTATTAGTCAATGTACAATGAATCAGTTAAATAAAGTTAGACTATGTCTTTTTTTAAATACTTGTTTAGTAGTATTTATAGGATTTTATATTACCAATTTTGCTACAGACTCTAAATATTTTCGCGTTGGACCAAATGATGATTTCATATTTATAAGCGTGCAAATTAACACTATACAAAAATATTGTAGTTTATTAACCTTAATATTTGTAAATGATGTAATTAGAGTTATTATTCAAGAATTTGGAAGCCCTGTACTATTTATGAATGTTT
>Ga0209355_1000293_pt1 | contig 30909 bp, 34 predicted proteins | sample LauGreSBDMM110SN_3_FD_187563 | JGI IMG/M metagenome (GOLD analysis project Ga0209355, IMG submission 187563) | Freshwater lake microbial communities from Lake Michigan, USA - Sp13.BD.MM110.SN (SPAdes) (version 2) | ecosystem: Environmental > Aquatic > Freshwater > Lake | place: Lake Michigan... | reverse complement strand
AAAGAACAATATGTTGGCGGATTGAAGTCACAACTAGGCTCTTATGGATGCAAAACTTTTTCATCTACTGCGTCCGATGCTCCTTCGTCTATTGATTGGAGAAGTAAAGGGGGAGTAACTTCTGTTAAGGATCAAGGTCAATGCGGTTCTTGTTGGAGTTTCTCTGCTACTGGTGCTATCGAAGGTGCATGGGCTATTTCTAAGGGACAACTTGTTGACCTTTCCGAACAAGAGTTAGTTGATTGTGCTACTGGGTTTGCTTATTCGTCACACGGTTGTCAAGGCGGAATTATGGAAGGTGCATTTAAATTTGTTATTCAAAATGGTCAGTGTTCTCTTTCTTCTTATCCATATACCGCAAAAGATGAAAAATGTAAAAGTTGTACCGCGCTCGCCCATATTAGCTCTTGTTCCGATGTTAAACCAAACGACCAAGTTTCATTAAAAGCTGCTGTTTCTCAACAACCCGTTGCTGTGGCAATTTCAGCGGATTCTAGAATTTTTCAATCGTATTCTAGTGGGGTAATTACTTCAAGTGCTTGTTATACGAGTTTAAATCACGGTGTTCTTGTAGTTGGTTATGGAACTGAAAATGATGTAGATTATTGGCTTGTTAAAAATTCTTGGGGACCAACCTGGGGAAGCGCGGGATACGTAAAAATTCAGAAATCATCTTCAACTAATGACCCAGGTGTCTGCGGAATAAGTATGCAACCCAGTTTTCCTACTGTTTAAATAATAAATTAAATTCATATAAAAATAAATTAATAATATTTATATGAATAAGATTATGTATAATATTAAATATTTACAAAGTTATTGTAAAGAAAATAATATTTTTTTAACAACTACTTATAATAATACAAATAGAGATACGAGAATTAAAGGTAAATGTTTAACTGAAAAATGTGAATATATATTCGATAAAGTTTTTAGACAACTTGTTAAAAGTGGGGCTTATTGTAATATATGTTCTAAAATTAAACATCAAAATAGAATTAAAGAAGTAGTTTTGGATAAGTATGGAGTTGAAAATGTATTTCAAATGAAAGAAATAAAGGACAAATCAAAAAATACATGTCTAGAAAAATATGGTGTACTATATAGTAATCAAAGTCAAGAAATAAGAAATAAAACAAAAAAAACCTGTATTGAAAAATATGGTGTAGAAAATCCTGGACAATCACAAGATATAAGATTAAAAATGGAAAAAACTTGTATTGAAAAATATGGAGTTAATAATCCATTTAAATCAGATGTTGTTAGAAACAAAACAAAACAATTTTACTTAAGAAATTACGGGGTTGAGTTTAATTCACAAGTTCCAGAAATTGTTGAAAAAGCTCAAAAAAGTTCTTTTAATAGAAAAACATATGTTTTTCCATCAGGTAAAGAAATTATGTGTCAAGGTTATGAACCATTCGCATTAGATAAGTTAATTAAAGAAGAACAATTTTCAGAAGAAGATATTATTACCGGATGTAAAAATGTTCCTCAAATTTGGTACAATGATGAAAGCGGAAAAAAACATCGTCATTATGTTGATATTTATATTCCAAGTCAAAATCGTTGTATCGAAGTAAAGTCTACATGGACTGCTAGAAAAGACAAAACAGATAATATTTATCTAAAACAAAATGCTGCTAAGGAATTAGGATATAATTATGAAATATGGATTTACAATAATAAAAAAGAAATAGTTGAACTTAAACTATAGTTATACATTGTTAAAATAACATTCAACAATTATTATTTAATATTTATTTATTAAATAATATTTAATTAAAACGACTTTTAACAAAAAAAATAATCAGAATCTTCATTTTCAATAATATCATATTCATCAATTATTGAATCTGGTTCATTACTTGAATTTGAATCAGTCTCAGAAACAGATTCGGAATCTGAATCAGAAAAAGGTTCATCTGAACACACTGAATTACCCTCTTTCAAAAATAAAACATTAAACGGTTTAATGCAATGAATATGAAATACAAACTCTTTGAACAAAAATTCGGTTTCAATTAATTTATTTTTTTTGCCAATAAATTGACCAAAATAAGCTTGATTATTATAAACAAATGAATACATTTTTGTAGATTCTAATGGATACGTTTTCAAATCCGTATAGGAAAGGTTATTCATATAACTGAATAATATAAATTTGTTTTTAAATCAAAATGGAATAACGTTTATTTACATTTAGTATAAATCTAAAAAATTGTTATTATATTAAAATGACACGTAAAATGGTAATGTTTTTTATAATTTTATTTAAAACTGATATTGAAAATAATTATGAAAAGACTACATTAGAATACGTAATATTATAAAATATTAAGCAATAAATTTATAAATATTAAGAAATAACTTATAAATATTAAGAAATAACTTATAAATATTAAGAAATAACTTATAAAATAAATAAAAATATAGTTATTTATTTTTTATGTTAAAAAAAAAATCATTATATATTATATAATGTCGTTATATTCTAACACAACTCCTCCTTATTTACTTCCGGTAATAACAAAGGTTACTCCAAGAGACAAGTCTCTTTTTATACAATGGAGTTATGATGCAGATACTAAATTTCTTACTGAAGAATTTTATGTTGATATCTATGATACAGTGACAGATATTTTAACTCAACAATATATACCTGATTTATCTAATCCTAGTTATAGAGTAACTGGTTTAATAAATGATCATTTATATCTTATAAAATTAGTACAAATTTTAGGAAATGACAATGGAGATGAGCTTTATTCTACAAATGCCGTTAAAGCTACGCCTAGGGGAAAACCTGATTGCACTGTTGAAATATTATCTGCAATGGTTTCTGAATCACCTGACGCATCTTTTCAAACAACTATAAATTTTAGATTATTTAATATGTTATATGCAGATGCCAAAATTAAACAAGTTAATCTAAAATTAGCTGAAGAAACATCTGGTAATTTATTAACATTTGTAATTCATGAATCTACTTTATTAAAAAATAGTGAAGGTAATTTTTTAGAATTACAATCGTTTCAAATAAACACATTATTGGATGGCACATATATATCATCTGCAAGTCTAACCAATGCTTATGGAACTTCACCTTTATCCACAAACTTTCCTTTTATTGTTCAAGATAAACCAAATGCGGTTACTGATCTTAAGGTATTAAGTGGTTTAAATTTAAACAATTCTGTTCAAGTAAAATTTAAATGTATTGAAAGTATTATGGTTGGGTTTCATATAAGACAATTTATTGTCAAATACTTCAAAAAGAATGTTCCTGGTACTGTTATGACACAAATTGTACCGAATGTTGATAGTAATAATGCGCCATTATATGCTCCATCTGTTTTAATAAATGGTAGTGTTAATGTTTTAAATCTTGAAAATGAACAAGAATATGTATTTTCTGTGGTTGCTGTTAACAATCGTGGTGAAGGTGTTACTTCATCGTCTGTTAGTGGATGGGCCGGATTACCAGACAAATTAAATAATGTTGTTGTTGAGTATGTTACAAATACTACATTTTCGGCAAGTTGGACTGTTGAAGCAAAAAATTATAGATTCAAGACATTAAAATATAGTATTTTACGTGATAATGTTGAAATTAGAGTAGGTAATCTTAATGTAACTGATTTAAGATTGGACTTATCTGATATGGCGTTACTTGATGGTCAAAAAGTTAGTTTAAAACTAATCCCATATATTGATAGTCCTTTAGATTTTGATCCATATGATGGAGTAAAATCAAGTGATGGTATATATTCTGTAAATAATGTCGTGACAAGCCCACTCCAAATAGTATATGCCAAGGCAAATATTTTATATGCGACAAGTGGTATAAAACACAAAGGAATTCAATTAGTTGCTAAAGTATTTAATTCAGAAGTTACGTCATTAGTTTTTGAAGCAAAATTAAAATCTAGTTCTTCGTGGAATGTGTTAGGAACACTTGCTAGAGCCGTTTTATCTTTAAATGATTCTCAATTGTTTGGAACTCTTAATGTTGATGATCTCGCACTTGGTCAATATGATGTTCGGGCAAAAGCAATGTATGGTGGCAACAACGGCCCTGTGACAGGTTTACAAGGTAAAGTTACTTCATTAGATCTTCCAAAAATGGAAAGTGTGTCAGTCTTAAAATTGTCAGCAGAATTATTACAAATAAAAGTAGTTTATGATCGTGAAAGTGCACCAGACCACGCTGTTGTTGAGGTGTTTAATAACGGTTCCGCATCAGGATCCCCATTAGCATCTGTTGTTTTAGATGGTGCTGGTGAAAGTGTTAGTAATAATGCTCGCGCCCGTGTATATACCGTATCTAGTTTGAGTTTAAGCGTTGATATGTTAGTATATGTCAAATGTTTAGCGAGAAGAAACGTTGATTCTAGTTATTACATGGATGATCAATCTGTTCCTGTTCTTGATCTAGAAAGTATTACTTATAATAGCTTTATTGATTTTAGACCTTACTATGTATCATTGCAAGGTTTGGTTGCTTCATTGAGTGGTGAAAATGTTAAAAATAATCTTGTTGCAAGTTTTCCCTATGACGCTAATAAATGGTCTAGAGTTAACAGTCTTGTTTTACAGAGATCTACTAATAATAGTGATTGGAGTAACGTTCAATCTATTGTATTTGATGCTGCAGCAGCCGATATTGCAAATAATGTTGTTAGATTTAATGTATTAGATAATGCATCCGTAATTAATGGACAGTTATATGCATACCGTGTGTATAATGTTGGAAAGGATATTGAGAACCCAGTTTTACCAGCTTTGAATGAGAATAAATATGCCTTAGTCAAACCATTTTTGGCTAGTGATGTTTCGTCTGTTAGTTTTACATCTAAAATTGATGAAGTTGCTCACCACCTTAACGTAAATGTTGAGTGGGTTGCATCCGCAGGTACATTTGTTACAAAATATGATATATTGTTATATTCACAAGGTGTATTAGTATCTAGCGCAGTTAAACAACTTGGCAGCACCTATGCGTTTAATTTACAAGTAACTGATGTCTGTAGTACAATAGGGTTAGCTTACAGTAATCTAAAAAATGCGGCAGAGTTGTTATATAATAGAAGTGTATCTGTTCAGGTTAGACCTTTTATTAATACTGTAAGTAATAATTTACTTGACGCTTTATCTTATGTTCAAAAATTCACAAAGGTTGACGAATTTTTATCATATGCTGGTTTATTGTCATCTTCCTCTCTCCCATTAATTGCTCCTTACGCTCCAAGTGATTTAACATTGATATCTCTTTATGTAAACTATGCCACATTTCGTTGGGTTAAACCTAATTTAACAGGTGAACAAGCATTAACAAAATATATACTTGAATTATCGTTTTCTTCAACATTTGGTACTATTGATATGTCATATGATGTTTCTCCCAACACTACTGTTGCTACAACACAATCATATAGAGCTAATGATTTGATTCCAAATTTGGTTTACTATCCAAGAATTATGGCTGTTAATGATTTGGGTAGAAGCGCTTATGTTCTTGGCAATTCATTTAGAACATTAGAAGTGTTACCTAGTATAGGTGCAGTTTCTGTGTCACAAAATATCAATGATAGTTTACCAACATGTGCAATTGAATTTGCAAAATTAAGTCTTTTAACATATTCAGTTAATAGTTATACTTTGTCTGTATATACTGGTGACAATGTCAAAATAGAAGATAAAACAACAATATTATTAGCAAATGAAGCAATGCCATACATTTTCACTGGTTTATTTAAAAACACTTATAAGTTTAAAGTTGTTGCTAATATGAGTAATGTTTTAAATGAATCAATTACTTCATTGCAAGGCGAATCTCAATCAATTACTATTTGTGATAAACCTTTGATTAAAAGCATAGTATGGACATCTCTCGTTAATGGTAATAGTTCAGTAAATATTACAGTGGATCCAAAAGGTTCTAACTCAGTTAGCCTTATACTTATGGCTTTAGCAAGTAATAGTGATTCCACTTTAAGCCCTATATTTACTCCAGAGACACCAGCTCTTGGTCTTGACGGGTTATTCTATTATATTATTGATTTACCTTACGTGGTTCACCAACCTCCAAAATTTGTTGTATTTGTTAGTAATTTAAAAGGCGCTAATTATATATCAGAGATGGGTAATAAGGCTGTAAACTATATTTAAAAAAAATATTATGTTTAAAAAAAAATATTATTATCATATTTATTATATATCTATGATAATAAGATCATATAGTGAAATACAAAAACAAAAAGAATTATATAAATTACAAGCTATTTTATCATATATTAAACAAAAAAAACGTGAATATTTAATAAATCAAAATAAAATAAAATTAGAGGAAACTGATTTAGAAGAAAAAACACAATTTGAATATAAAATACAATTAGAAGCGGAATCTCAATTTGAAGAAAAACAATTAAAAGATGCATCTCAATTTGAAGAGACATTATTTGATTTTGACACTCAATTTGAAGAGACACAACTTGAAGAAACACAATTTGGAACTGAAACACAAATTGTAGAGACACAAGTTGAAGAGACATTATTTGAGTTTGACACTCAATTTGAAGAGACACAAGTTGAAGAGACATTATTTGAGTTTGACACTCAATTTGAAGAGACACAAGTTGAAGAGACATTATTTGATTTTAATACTCAAGTTGAAGAGACACAAGTTGAAGAGACATTATTTGATTTTGATACTCAATTCGAAGAGACACAAGTTGAAGAGACATTATTTGATTTTAATACTCAAGTTGAAGAGACACAAGTTGAAACTGAAACACAAATTGTAGAAGAATTTAATGAAAAAAATGTTGAAGAAACATTATTTGAAGAGGAATCTCAATTTGAAGAAACACAAATTGAAGAACAAACGCAATTTGTTAAAGAAATACGTTTTGAATCTGAATGTCAATTTGTTAAAGAAAACATTTTTGAAGATGACACCCAATTTGAAGAAACGCAATTTAAAGAAACACTTGTTGAAGAAACTCAATTAGATGAAATACTAGTTAAAAACTCTCAATTTGCTGAAATGTTATTTCAGCAAACACAATTTAAAAATATTTCAAGAAGTTTTAGTTTTGAACCAAAAAATACAATTATTTATATTAATATAGCTAGTGAAGTTGAAGAAGAATATAAAAAAATGTCTAATTATTCAAAAATTTTAATTATAAACAAATTAATGTTAAATAACACAAATAATAATATATATATTACTAGTGATAATATCAATTTATAAAAAATAATTTAAGGTAAATTAATAAATTTTTAGATTTCTCTTTTTCCTGCAAAATTGTCTTTCGCGACCGGCAGCATATTTGCAAGTTTTATAACAATCGTACTGTTTTTTTCTCCTACAAATCGATTTTTTAACTCTCATTCTATAAATAGGAACTCTTGATTTTTTCAGTGTTTTTTTACCTAATCTTTTATTTCGAGGTATTTCTGTCATCTCAATCGATCCAAACCTTCTTTTCTTTGTTTTTGGCATATATAATATACTATTATTTTAAATAAAATATATAAATGTTTATATAAATGTTTAAAACTCAAACTCATATTCAAACGACTTTAAATCCTTTTTTAAATAATTATATAATCCATTTTTCATTCTACTCATATTATTATCTTGACTAAAACTTATATCCATTAATTTAATTACTGCTTTATTGAAAATTACTGAAATTCTACTATCATCAAATTTATGCTGATTTTGTTCTTTCCACTTTGTTAGTTCCCTCGTTATTCCTTTTTGCGCAATTCTTAATAATAATATGAAATCTTCTAATACAAGTTTTTTCCACTCGGCTGTTCCGTCTCTCTTTTTTTCACAAATATAAAATACACCATTTTTTTGTGAAAAGCAACTAATAGGACATATAAAATCACTCTTATCACATATATTCTCTTCAAAAATTTGTTGTATTGTTTGAAATATCGTATTTTCCATTAAATAAATAAAATGTTCAGGTTTTACTATTATTTGTGTATTTACCCACTCCAAAAACCCTATTGTTGGAATTATATTTGTATTTAACCACGTAATAATATCTAGTTTCTGTTTTTTCTTATCCACCCATTTCTTCATTTCTTCCATACTTTCCTCCATTTTCACAATTTTCAATGATAACTCTTGTACTATTTTAACTAACTGATAATGCGTTGGTGTATCACCCAATTCTTCTGTTTCGATTTGTAGTTCTCGCGGGGTTTTCATTCTGAAATCGCATAAAATTTGATGTTTATCCAATGACGATTTTCTAGTATACTCTTTATTACATCCGGTGCAACAATAATTTTTTTTGGTAGATAAAGATAAACTCATATTATTTTGTTCTTTAATTAACATATTCAAATAATATTTAAAATAAATCAATTTTTTTCACCATAAATAATAAAATAATAAAATAACAATGTATATAATGACAAATAATTCACAATGTCAAATAAATCCTTGTAGGTCTTGTAATAATAATTTAACTAGTAATAACCCCGCATCACAATATCAAAGACAAAAAATAATTCAAAATACGGTGAGAGTCCCATCTTCTTTATATACTATGAATTTAGCAGGATTATCGGCTTATAAAAAACCTTTAAATACTTCTCAATTTGTTCAACAAAATGGAAGTGGATATATTGCTCCCGCCAAGGTTTACTGGAATCAAATGAGTGATCGTCCAAGGCCTGCAAATCAAGTTGCAAAAGTGGCATCGGGTTCTTCTTATCATACAAGTAGTACACGTCATACAATAACAAGACTTAGACCCGGAGCGATGTCCCCTGGTGGTGTAGGAGTTGATATTAAACATAATTCGTATGATCGTTATCTTAATAGACTCAAAGGTAAATCCGCTCTAAGACGAGGAATTATACCTCCCAACTTTGGAGAAGACATTCCGTTTAATTATGCATTTCCGGTATATGGAGGTAAAACAGTAAAAACAGCTATTATTAATGGTTGTGATTGTCCTGATACAAATGATAATGATACAAATGATCAAAATAAACTTATTTATGGTTCTACTTTAAACGCTATACAGGATGAAATACTTTCGGTAAAATATGAATTTAATATTGGTGACTTTGTTTGGGGTAAAAAATATGAAACTGATACTATGTTATATAAGGGAGAAATTGTAGATATTGAAAATGGAGAATATGTAGTTCATTTTGATGACGTAACTACAACACTCGCGTATTGTGAATTAGTTATATATTTTGATTGCGATAATTGTGCAAATCAACTATCATTAAAGGAGCAACTATTCGTCAATTTTCCGAATGAACGATTAATCCAAAGTGATGGAACTTCTTTATGTCAATTTTTAAATATTATTTAATAAAAATAAAATAAAATATTTGTAATTTAATATATATGAGTAGTCGTTTTAAAATGTCATTTAATAATTATGGATCTTCTTTTCCAAATAATTTAGGAGTAGAAAATAGTTTAGCTTCTTTGGATAGAAAACGATCATCTTTACCTACAAGAAATGTAGCTTTGAACGCACCTATGGTTGATCGTGTTCATAAAACCAAACCAGGTTGCGGTGCTTGTGGTAAAAAAGTTGCATAAAATTATTTGTTTATTAGTTAATATAAATAATATTAACTAATATTATAATGTCACTAAATACATTTGGTTCGATATTAGAGAATTCGTCTAATAATAACGTTACAGCATATCCACAAAATTTATTGAACCGTGCTTCAAATTATATTACATTATTTGATACTGCTGTTCTACCCTATAACAAACAATATAACGGTTGCTCGAATACTTTGTGTTATACATCAAGCAAAGGAACATTTATTTATAAACCTCATACGGCGTATGGTATGGTCGGAACATCTGCTGCCGCATATTTAGCGCGTCGAAGAAGACTATAAATACAAATAAAATAAACACTAATAATATGGATATAAATATTATATATAGCATACTAATTGGGATCGTATCAGGTATATTAGGAGGCGCATTTGGTCTGGGAGGATCTTTTATAATGTTGCCTGGGTTAATTTTATTAAATGTTGTAAAAGATTTTAATACGGCTGTCGGAACAATATTATTTTCTTTATTGCCACCAGTATCTCTATTAGCGGTTATAGAATATTATAAACGGGATCAAGTTGATATGAAAATTGGAACAATATTATGTATAACTTATTTTATAACAGCATATTTTGGTTCAAAAATTAATGCTATGTTTAGCCAAAAAACATTAGGATATGCTTGTGCTACTGTATTTTTAATGATAACCATATTTTTTTATTATCACGCATATCATTTAAAGAGTAACAAATAAGTTTTGTTTATTATATTATAACAAGTATTTAAATACTTTATAATATATATATTATTATGTCAATTCGATGTATAAGAAATGCAGCTGGTATCTATGGTAAATATGGTGAATATACAAAATATGAAATAGATTCAAGTAATATAAATAATGTTTATGAATTATTGTATAATAACATACAAGTTCGTAATGAAATTATATGTTGTAATGAAAACGGTGGATGTAGTTATTATACATCAGGTGATATTCATACATCACTGTATATAAAATGTGATTTTTCTTGTGATTATGATGTTATAAATAATAAAATATATGATTCAAATATTGAGTTAAAACGTGTTAGTACAAAAAACGTAATATTAGCTAATATATCATTTGAATTATTTAAAAATATAATTTGTTTTTTTAAAGATAGATTATTAGGAATATATGATGATGATATATTAGAACTTTTACAAAAAGATAATAAATTTATCTTGAATATGCGTTCAGAATGTTATGATTATTTGGATAGTGATACAGATACAGATACAGATATTGATACAAATGTAGAAATTGAACCTCTATAAAATAGAGTTTTATTGTGTTTATTATTTTGTTACGAAAAATGGTAACAAAATAGAGTTAAGAAATATAGGAGAAACTTTCAATCACAAATAAATTCTGAAAAGTCAATTGGGTTTTCAAAAAAGGACATGAAAAGTATGTCCAATTTGGGAAACCTGAAGATAGTTTTGAAAAAGGACCTCTAAATCGACGTTTGTGACCATAATGCTCTCGTTTTCGTTTTTAATGTGAAAAAAGTGTTACGATAATTTTTTAACTATTTTTGCGGAAAAGGGTTTAGAAATAATTTATCTTGCTACTTTATACTTACTAATGTTTACCGAAAACTCGCCAAAAATCGCCAAACAATTTAGTTGCGAAAAATGTAACTATAAATGCTCTAAACCAAGTGATTGGAAGAAACATATTTCCACTAGGAAGCATACAATTGTTTACCAAAGTTTACCAGAATGTTTACCAGATATCGCGAAAATCGCCGAGAACAAATTCTCGTGTCAATGTGGGAAAGCATATAAACATAAACAAAGCTTATATGTTCACAAAAAAGCGTGTAATATTAATGAAAATATAATTACAGATAGTAATTCTGACAATAAACAACTAACAACAGCTATACTACAAATTGTGACAAATAATGATGAATTTAAAAAAATAATACTCGAACAAAATAAACAACTAATGGAACTAGCCAAATCATCTAACCCGCAAATAGGTAACAATAATAATATAAACTCCCATAATAAATTTAATATCAATGTGTTTCTGAATGAAAAATGCAAAGATGCTTTAAACATAAGTGATTTTGTTAGTCAGCTAAACATTGGTGTAAAGGACTTGGAAGAAACAGGACGTCTAGGTTTTGCCGACGGAATTTCAAAAATATTCATTAATGGTTTGAATCAACTAGATATATACAATAAACCATTACATTGTAATGATGCTAAAAGAGAAGTTTTATATATAAAGGATTCCGATAAATGGACAAAAGAAGAAGATGGTAAACCTATACTAACAAAAGCAATTAAAGAAGTTGCGTCGAAAAATATAAAACAGATATTCGAGTGGCAAAAATTACATTCGGAATACAATGATCCAAGATCGAAACAAAACGATAAATATTTACAAATTGTATGTGAATCAATGTCAGGTTCCACAAAAGAGGAATCAGAAAAAAATTACAATAAAATCATCAGAAAATTGGCAAAAGAAACGGTGATACCAGAAATCGAGAAATAGTTCTTTAAGTAGTTTTAAAAATAATATATTTTTATAGTTTAAAGAAAATATAATCCTCTATTATATCATATAATGGATATTAAATTAAACATTTTGGAAAGTAATGATAAAACTTTTATTGATAATGCTTGTAGAATTTATTATAAATCAAAAAAATGTAAATCATGTAAAAAATATAAACAAAGTAATAATAAAATAGGTAAAATTTATAAAAAAAATGGTAAAATATCTTCAAAAACATTGAAGTTACATAATAAATTAAGCACTAAATGCGATAAATGCTCATCTAAAAAAACAAAAAAATGTAATTCTAAACAAATTAAAAATTATTCTAAATGGTATTATGGTAAATAAGATATTATGAAAACTACTTAAAGAAGTTTGATAAAAACTTATCTATAAAAAATTGAATAAAATAATACATATTTAAACATAAACATATATATTATTTTATGAATACATTAAACTACATCGGAAGTAAGCAAACATTATGTCCTATATTAACCGATATTATCAGTGCTGAAATACCTGATCTAAAATCATTGAGCTTTTTGGATATGTTTTCGGGAACTGGGAGCGTTGGATTTAGGTTTCAAGAAATAACTAATATATGCTGCGCAAATGATCTAGAATATTACAGTTTTATTATTAATAGCGCATTATTAAAATGCGCATATTCGACAAAGTTACAAGGAACAATCGATTATTTTAATACTTTGAATGGACAAGACGGATTAATATATACAAATTACGCCGAAAACAATAATTGTGAACGAATGTTCTTTAGTGTTGAAAACGCCAGAAAATGTGATGCGATTAGAGTTTATATCGAAGACTTGAAAAACGCAAATATGATCAATGAAAATGAATATCATTTCTTATTGGCATCACTTATTGTTTCGATGGATAAAGTGGCGAATACATCTTGTGTTTATGGAGCATATCTTAAAAAATATAAAAAATCAGCACTAAAAACTATGATGGTTGTACCAATACATAAAAAAATGGAGATAAATAATTTAAATCAAGTATTTAATATAACAGCCGAAGAACTCAGTCAAAAAGACATTTACTATGATGTTGTCTATATGGATCCGCCTTATAATCAAAGGCAATACAGCGCAAATTATTGTCCCTTAAATTATATAGCACATTATAGCGAAAATATAGTATTAAAAGGCAAAACGGGGACTATTGATGGCTATAATAAAAGTAACTTTTGTAGCAAACCTAAAGTATTCAATTCATTTAAAACGATACTGGATAATATCAAATGTAAATATATATTTATCTCATATAATAACGAAGGGTTGTTACAGTACGATGAATTTGTAAAATTGCTTGGTTCATATGGAGAGTTGAAATTATATAAAATACAATATAAAAAATTTAAGGCACAAAAAACGGTTTCGGGTGACACAGTTTATGAATATTTATGGTTTATTAACAAAACAAAAAAGCCTAGTGATCTTATTGAAGAAATCGAATATTAAAGATTAAAGATTTATAACAGTAAATGACTTGACAAAATGTTTTAATAATTTCTCAAAACACCACCGAAATTTTATACAATCCCTGTGTTTATGAAGTTGAAATTCACCAATACTTGTATTATTAATACTAATCGTTGAACTTTCATTCCATTGTTTATTTTTTTTAATATGGCTAAATTCAATTAAATATTGGCTCCAATCAATTTTTTCTGTTAGTTTGATTAGCTGTAAAACATTTGATTTTTTATTAAAGTAAATGATTGGACAATCAAATGTTAAATCAAAGTATATATTCAACATATTTACAATGTTTGAAATAATATACTCTTTAATTTCTAGTAAACTAACACCAATGTTGATGTTAAAGAATTCACAAAATTTCTTTTTACTTGGCTGACCGATTACTTGCGGGCACACTTTTCCATCCTTTTTAGTTGTTTTTGCACTGAGCTTAATCGTTTCATCGTCTTGACCACGAAAATCATATTGACTTCCGTTTTTAGCTGTGTGTTTTATTTTATAGGGAAATGCTGTTAGTAAAGGTTGAATTCTTGTTTTAATTACATTGGATTCTTCCATACTATATTTATATTTTCCGTCAAATGGCGTTTCATAAAGAAGACAAATCGCCATCTCAAATATTTTGCCTAGGTCTTCTGTTTTTAAAGTTTGAGTTTCATTATTTATAATGATATCATCATCCATAATTATAACATCATCTGGTAGTTTTTTAAGTCGTTTTTTAATTAGTTCAGTCATAGTATATATAAAATGTAATAATGTTTAAATAATAATATTATTACATTTAGTTTTGATAAAAATATTTCAATTTTAATTACCACAAATATTTATGTGAAAAGTATTTGGCACTTCCTTTTTTAGCGGTTTTACCGTGACGAGCATAGTATAATCGCCTACGATTTTTATCCAAATGATTTAATTTTTTGTAATAATGTAGTGGCGTGCTGTCCTTATATTGTTGATATCGATTGTCTCCAAATGACACAACATATTTGCCATTTTTAAATGCGTCGTATTTTTTATGTTTTCGTGTTGAAACTTTAAATGTATACATACTATTATAATATACAATTTTATATTATAATATTTAATTCTCGGTTGCCGGATTTGAACCAGCGACCTATTGGACTACAGCCAATTGCTCTACCCCTGAGCTAAACCGAGATACTGCGTTAAAAAAGTGTTAGGTTATTCTCTAACATTAAATACTTATATTTTGTCTTTAAGTTGTTTTTTTAATAATATATATATATATAAAGATTATAAATTTGGTGTAATTGGACAATCTGGCATAATACTTGGTATAATTGGCATAATACTTGATGTAATTGGCACAACATTTGTCGTTTCGTCTAATAATTTGTCTTCTTTAATCTGATTTTCTAAAATGACATAAAATTCTTGCACTTTTCTGTTAACTCTTACTCTTTTAGCGTCAAATGATTGTAAATAAAGACCTTCTAAACTTTTAACGCGGGATAAAGCCACATATGTTTGACCACATTCAAATATTCCAGAACCAGCATCCACCTCAGCAACATCGAGCGTGGAACCTTGAGCTTTATGAATAGTTAATGCCCACGCTAAAATCAAAGGCACCTGAGAAATACCGATTCCCGGTATTAGCTCACTAGGCCACACGTGGTAATACATAGTCATTTTGTATCCATTTTTGTATTCAACAATAGGAAGTCCTTGTGGAGAAATATCCACGATAACTCCCCGAGCCCCATTACATAAAATATCCCCATTATCCAGTTGAATATTAACAATGCACATAACTTGTGCCCCCATTTTAAGTTTAACAATTTCATCACATCGTAAGTTGCTTTGCAAATACATTAATTCAGTATGAATTTTCTCTTTAGTAAATCCCATCCTAGTAATTGCCTCCCTAGCGCTCATTTCCAAATCAGAATGATATTTAATTTTATATTCGTATTCCTTTCCAATAAGATTATTCATTTCATTTGTATTAATATAATCCACTTTATTTCTTGTAGGAAACAATTTAGTAGGCCGAATTTGACAATTTATATCAAATTCTCGCCCTACAAGTTGTAGGAGAATTTCATTCGACGATCTTTTAAGCCGGCCTTCACGAATTTGGTTTAAAATGCGCTGATAAATGGGATCATTTTGTCTGAAAATTTTGCATAAATTAATATGATCTTCTAATTTAAAGATTTCAAACCAAGACGGTGATTCGAAACAAAATTTAGTGGTGTCTGGTTCATCTTTATTGCCGACGGGAGGTAATTGATAAAAATCGCCTGAAAATATGATTTGAATGCCTCCAAATGGTTGAGAATTACGTCTTACTGTTTTTCCAATAGTATCTAATAATTCAAATAATTTTAGAGACATCATAGAAACTTCATCAATAACCAAAATATCAGTAGCTTTCCAATTAGCTTTGGCAAATCTATTTTTCATAATTTTGGTAACATTGTCTTCAATAGTGCCATTTCCCAATCCAATACCAGCCCACGAATGAACTGTTTTGGCTTTACATTCTAATAAAACAGCGGCACATCCAGTTAAAGCGCAAACCTGAATATCAATGCCTTTTTTGTAAGCATCTTTTTGAATATGACGTATTAAAGCGGTTTTACCTGTGCCACCAGGTCCAGTAATAAATATATTTTTGCCGGAAATGTATTTATTGTAAGCGAATTGTTGTTCTTGTGAAAATTCCATTCTATATACTTATTTACAATTATATTTATATATAAATATATTTCAATTTTTTAAATATGTATATATAAAAATATATAAAAATATATAAGTAATTATATATTATGGACATAAAATTTGATTTAAATATCGATAATTATACAATAAGAGAATTGGAAGAATTATTAGAATTGCCAAATAGTTACGATGAATCAATAATAGAAATGAAAGAAATAAAATTAAGAGAAAATATAATAAGTGATAGAAGTATTTTGTCAAGTACAAAAAATATGACATTGGATTTTATTAATGATGTAAAAAAAAGACTAAAAACAAATCACAAGTTGAATTTAACACCAATATCAAAATTAGCGAAGAATTGGGAAAATATATATAATACAGATAAATCATTAAGTAAATCGGACATTGTAGATGCAGGAAATACAAATATAATAAAACGAGAAGTAACACCGTATGGTCAATCATCCCCTAGTGAATTTTACCAAGGTACAATAAATCCATTAAACAAAAGAATATTGCGTCAAAATATAAATATTGATACGCGTTTTAGAGAAAATTATTATACGAGTTCTGCAACCAATTTTCACGTAGATCTCCCATTAAAATTATCAAAGGTTGTTAGTTTACAATTATCAGCTCTGGAGTTTCCAAATACTCTTTATGTAATATCAAAGGCATTTGGTAATAATTTTTTTGTGTTAGAGATTCTAAATGTGGAGCCCTTGATAGTAACCATTCCAGATGGAAATTATGATTATTTAGCATTACAAGAATATATAAATAATTTTTTATTAACAATAGCTCCAGTAGAGTATAATAAAATTCAGTTTTTATCAGATATAAATACTCCATTTGGTTCAGGACCACGTGGTGGAAGTGGTAAAATGATAGTAGGATCAACAACAGGGGATGTAATATTTTCAATAAATTTTTTAACGGATGCTTATGGTAATAAAGAAAATCAGATTCCATTACCGTTAAAATTTGGATGGTTAATAGGGTTTAGAAATGGATATTATGAAAATAATACAACATATATTTCAGAGGGAATAATAAATTTAATTGGTCCAAAATATATATATATGGTTGTAGACGATTTTAATAATAATGTAGTAGATGGATTTTATGCTGCATTTACATCGTCAATATTAAATAAAAATATTTTAGCGCGTATTTCATTACAAGGAACAGTATTTGATGTTTTGTTAAAGGATAATTTCAACTTAATAACAAGTCCAAGGCAATATTTTGGTCCGGTGGATATTCAAAAATTACAAATACAGTTATTAGATGAGTATGGTAGGATATTAAATTTAAATAATATGGATTACAGTTTTTGTTTAACATTTCAGACATTATACGATCTTTAAATGTATTATAAAAGGACTTAAAGCGGATTTAAATATGCGGAATAATATATATTATAAAAGGACTTAAAGAAAAAAATTGATTTATATTTACTTGTGTATTATATTGGTATTATATATTCACTAATATGACAGCAGTATACGAATACGACAAATATACTACCACTTCGGAGAACTTGAATGAAACTTTGGAAAAATACGGCGTGGCCATCATTCCAAGTGTTTTAAATGAAGAAGAATGTAACGAAATGGAAAACGGTATGTGGGATACTTTGGAATATTGGACTCAACACTGGGATACTAAAATTACACGTGATAATCCGGCATCTTGGAAAAATATTAGGGATTTGTTACCTAAACACTCAATGCTTATTCAACAATATAAATTAGGACACGCACAGTTTATATGGAATTTACGCCAAAATCCAAAATGTATCGACATATTTTCTAAATTATGGAACTGTTCTTATGAAGATTTGTTAGTTAGTTTTGACGCAGCCTCCTTTCATATGCCATTCGAAGTTACTCAATTTGGATGGTATAAAAAAACTTGGTTTCACTGTGATCAAAGTTATGTAAGAAATGACTTAGAATCTATTCAAAGTTGGGCGACTGCGTTTGATGTGAATGACGGAGATGCTACGTTGGCATTTTATGAAGGAAGTCACCAATTTCATAAAGAGTTTGCTCAACATTTTAATGTTACAAATAAAAGTGACTGGTTTAAACTTGAAAATGATGAACAATCGGAATTTTATAAAAATAAAGGTTGCGTTGAACGATATATTAAATGTCCCAAAGGTTCTATAGTTTTCTGGGATAGTCGCACAATACACTGTGGTGTTGAACCAAGAAAAGGTAGAGAACAGCAAAATTTTAGATGTGTTGTTTATTTATGCTATACACCTAGAAGTTTATCGAATGAAAAAGAAATAAAAAAGAAGATTAAAGCATTCGAAGAAATGAGAATGACATCTCATTGGCCTCATAAAGTAAAATTATTTCCAAAAATGCCAAATACATATGGAGCACAAATTAAAGAGGTTGAACCGTTAACCCCTCCTGAAATTAATGAAATAGGTAGAAAATTAGTTGGTTATTAGCTTTTTACAAAATAAAAAATTGAAATACCTTTTAAAATATTATATAATTAATATAATAATAACAAATGACATCAAGATTAAAAATATATCCGGAAGAAATGAAAGAACTAACAACTGTTAATGATTATGTAAGAGAGTTTTATAAACAATCAAATAGTAACGATTATAAAACAAATGAAACATATATTATTAAACTTAAAAGGGATACAGATAAACTTATTGATTTATATCAAAACGGTGATGATAAAATAAATACTATCGAAAGAATTAAACAATATTTAAAAAAAAATAATTAATTTTTATAATATTTTTTTTACACCTTTTCACATTTCAAACGCCGATTATATTAATAAGTATTTAAATAATTATTAATATGATGAGAAGTGAATACTAAACAAACTGAAAAAATATATCCATAACAAAATAGATATACATACATATACATATTTAATTTCTTGCCCATAAGTCCATAAATGAACCCAATTTTACATAATCAACCAACATATGTTGTGTGAATATCCCCACTTAATGAAACATAAAATCAAGCAATTTATTCATTATTCTTCACTCCCCAATATATTATATTGTCTTGTCTTTAAGTTGTTTACTATATATATTAATCGGCGTTTGAAATGTGAAAAGGTGTAAATAAAAAATTGAAATTATTTTTATTTAATTACTTATTTGTATATTTATTAAGATAAGATGTCAAGAATTAATTGCGGTTATTGTTCAGAAGAAGGTCACAATAGTAACAATTGTTATATATTTGATACGAATCGTAATTCGAATTTTAAGTTTGGTTTCAAAAATGAACAACTAATATACAAATTATTATGGCAAGTCGTTCAAGAAAGACATTGTTTAAATAAAATTCAACATATCATTAAATTAGCAGAATCCAATAACATAAAATTAAATTTAACTTTTGAACAAAATATGATGTTTCGTAGCGCTTGTTACCTTAATGATATAGATTTAGTAGAGTATTTATTAAAAAAGGAACCTAAAATTAATGTTAGATGTTTAAGTGACTCCGCTTTTATAAATGCATGTTGGGAATATGATTTAACCGGCTCTTTTAAAGGTATTATATTACTTTTAATACGCGAAGAGCCATATGTTTATTCTTATTCATTTGCGACGAAACAGAAAAAAATAAATACATTAAAAGAAGAAAGAGATGCAAGATGGAATACAAAGCGACAAGCAGTAATGGCGAGTTCATATCTTAAAGAAAATGACACAATTCTCAATAGATTGCCTTCCGAATTATCTCGTATTGTTATTGAATATTTATATAAAAAATAAATTTATTACATTATACAATTATTACATTATACAATTATTACATTATACAATTATTACATTTCACCTTTACAATAATAATTCATCCAATTAGTCGGTTTCATTTTGGTGCCACCATCATACGTAACTGCTAATCTTTTTTCTATCATATGTTTATTTAAATGTAAATCACCAATATAAACATCCGCTAGAATACGCCCATACTTTTCTGTTTGAACATTTTGTAATGTAACCATTTTATTCATTATAAGATCATTCATTTCTTTTTTAGCTATTTGAGCACACTCTTTTTCATTTTCATCTTTTCCTTTTATTTCGGGGCAATCTATTCCATTTAAACGAACGGCGAAACGATAAAGCGGGGAAGTGTCATAAGGCAATTTTGAAGCAATAGTAATAGTATCCCCGTCATACACTTTAATAACAAACCCTTTTTCAATTGGAGCTACAAATTCAATTGTATCTTTCCAAACTATTGGCTTACTATTGCTGCTTTGCTTACTATTATCAGATGTTATAGGGGGCATCTCCTTTTTAGGTTTAAAACAACAGATAAATCTTTGGAACATATTTAACTTATATAATATAACAAAAGTAACAATAGTATTATTAATTTCAATTTTATTTATAGTGATAATATAAATAAAATGATTAATGAAATGGATGAAGAAGAAATCAAAATATTCATAGAAAAACATATGCCTATTAAAAAAATAGAAAAGGATAAATACGGTGAAGTTTTTACAAGCCCTGTATTGATTAATAAAATGTTAGATTTATTTCCTACAAATATTTGGACGAATCATAATCTCTCGTGGTTAGATCCATCAGTTGGTGTAGGATTCTTTATGATTTTTGTTTATATGCGTTTGATGAATGGATTAAAAAAATGGCAACCAAATCAAAAGAAAAGAAGTAAACATATTATTGAAAATATGTTATTTATGGTTGAATTAAATAAGAAAAACTGTTCCATTTGTAAGAGCATATTTGGCGACAAATCGAATATAAACTGTGGCGACTTTTTAGATACCGTTAAATTTCCGGGGTCAAGGAACAACTCATTCAATTGTATTGTCGGCAATCCACCATTTCAAGACGATTATGGTCTTAATAGCGAAGGGAAACGCATTAACGGCGGTAAAAGTAAGCTATATGAACGCATTTTTTTGAAATCATTTAGCCTCTTAAAAAAGGGAGGATATTTGAGTTTTGTTGTACCGGATAATATTTTTTCTGGAAACGGATCTCAATCGTATCAAACCATTATTCAAAATAGAGTTCCATTTGTTAGTTTAAATCCATCTAACCAATCTTTTTTTCATAAAATTCAACAACACGTTTGTTATTTCATTTTACAAAAACTACCCAGTCAATCTCTTACTACAATTGAACACGATGATCAACAAACATTCCAAGTTAAATTACAAGATCGACCTGTTAATCCTATACGCAATTGGACTTTATATACTGAAAAATTGATTAACAAATTTGTTAGTAATCAACGAAATAATGTTAGTTATAACCGAGGTAAAAGTATAAATTCGTATAAAGGAAATAAATACACTGTTATTTATACACCTTCTAAAACATTACATACTAACAATCCAAAACTTGCGCCTGGTATTAACTTTAAAAAAGCAATTATCTTTTCTATTTCTCCTGATCTCGCGTTTAAAATGGATTATTCAGGTAAATATGGAGCTGGACCTAATACGTTTTATATACCATTTAATACTGTTATTGAAGGCAAAAAACTTGAACGATTCTTGAATAGCAAAGAATATAAAACTTTAGCACTTGCAACAAAAACTACGAGACAATATCTTAAAATTGCCTTCATTGAATATCTCAAACTAACAACAATTATAAATTGTAAAAACAAGACTAAAAAACTGAATAAGACTAAGAGACAAAATAATAAAACTCGAAAATATAAATATTAATGTATTAATATATAAATGGCGCACGCATTTAAAACTATTTCTGCTAAACCTACATTCGGATCACTCCAAGAAAAACTCTATCAAAGTGATTATATCAATAGAAAAAAAGGTATTATTGTATTTTGTAAAACACCTTGTATTTGTAAGAATATTAGAGTTGCCCCAAGTTATGATATCAAAAATTCTTTTAATATTGGATTAAGATTTAATAGACTTAACAGTATTCATAATAATAAAAGTAATTTAATTATTAGCCAATATACTAAAGAAAATCTTAAAAACGTGTGTACTGTATCGCCTTTAAATCCGTATACTGCGCCTTCTTATTGTTCTAATAGTGATCCTTGTGATCCTTGTCAAAATAATGGACCCGTTATTATCGATCCTTTAAATTCAATTAATACATTTTATAGTGGTTATATTATGGATCCACTTGGTCAACTTTTTGGAAAATCGCAATGCGGAGAACTTAATTATACAGAGTACCAAAATATATAATAGCTAATATGTTATTAAATTATATTTATATTATCTATAAATAATATGAATTCTAGCACATTTGATCTTGATATTAATAACTATAAAATCGAAGATTTACAAAATTTCTTTAATTTAAAAAATACGTTTGTTGAAAATGATATAATTGATGCATCCAAAAATATTAAATTAAAATTATCCGACCATTCTGACACTCATTTCAGAAACAAAATTTATATTTTTATTAAAGAAGCTGAAAATATACTTCTTGAACATATGAAACAAAATAAAATTATACCAGCTGGTTCAACATATATTATTGATAATAGTAAGCCGCCTCTAACTAACAATATTGCACAAGTATATCCAACTCAAGTGGTTAGTGGTGTTATAAATCCTCTCAAAAAAAAGACTATTACAAATACATTTGCTATAAATACAATATTTCGAGATGTAGATAGTAAAAATGCGACTGATTGTATTATTAATTTACCATTTACAATCAAGGATGTTATATCAATGAAAGTTGTTTCTCTCGAAATACCTCAAGTTATCTATTTAATTAATGATGGATTTAATTTTATTGATTTTTATGAACAAACAACTAACATTGAAAAAAGAGTGTTTTTTCAAGAAGGAAATTATAATTATTTAACTCTTTCAAATATGATGACAGCTGAGATTAATCTACAATTAGGAACTATCAATCGTTTTTCTGTTAATATTGATATTATCACGTTTAAAACTACTATTTCTAATTCTACTTATGATTTTAATATGATATTACCTAGTCAAAAATCAATAGCAATTAAATCTTTAGGGTGGATTATCGGATATAGATTAACGAATGTATACATCGATAAAAAAAGTTATACAAGTGAATCCTTATTTAATCCTTGTCCAACTGATTATTTATTTTTAGAAATCAATGATTTTAATTACTCCAGTGCATCACGTTTAATTGGATTATTTTTAGATAATTTTTTAGATAAAAATATTATTGCAAAAATTCCTTACAAAAGCGATTGTTGTAGTCTTCCATCACTTGATAATTGCAATACTATTTTTTTAAATGAAGAAAATATTATTAGTTCTGTTAGAAATTATTTTGGACCAATACATTTACAAAAGATTGGAATACGCTTATTAAATATGTTTGGTGAAACAGTTAACTTACATTATCGTGATTTTTCATTTACATTAGAAATGGAAGTTTTATATGATCTATAAAATGATAAATATATAAAACAAAGAGAATAATGTGGCTAGTCCAACTATGTTTATATAATTAGAGTCACTTACATTAGGATGTGTTAATTCATTATGAAAATTATGTATTAACTTTATTGAACGTATGAACTCTGTAGAACGTATGAACTCTGTAGAACGTATTTTTGGAATTTCTTCTTGAATTGTTGTTGGAATTGTAAATTGTGTTACAATTTGTTTTTTAAAATAATTTATTTCTGGATCAATAAACCACCCCCATTCATCAAATGTTTCATTATTATTGATTCCGAACTTATTTAAAAGTTTTTTAGTAATTATTGATTGAAAATTTCGTAATTCGTTTATGCGATTTGTCATTTCTTGCGACATTTTTTATGTAAAATATATTATATTATATTTATAAAACTTATTTCAATTTTATTTTATACTGTTAATGGGTTATAAAATAATAAAACATTATTTTTTATTGCATATTCTTGAATTGATTCTCTGTGTTTTTTTAAAACTTCTTCTGTATTCATTTGTCTATTTTCCTTAATTTCTTTTTTTAATTCTTTTAAAAAAGGATGTAAAACTTTAACCATATTACCTATTTTTAATAAGTCATTTTCATTATTTTTAAATTCACTATTATCATAATATGATAATTCACTACACATATCAACTCCCTCAAAGAGCATATTAAATGATTCAATTTGTATATTAATTAACAATATACAATATATTATAAATTTAGTTTCTAAATCTTTAATGTTATACTTATTTGATATTAAATTACAAATAATTAATGTATCTTCAATATCTAAATGCGTTTGTATTTCGCTCATTATTTAATAAAATATAATAATTTGTTTTTAAATTTATATTTATAGCTATATAATATAAATATGATACCAGAATTTACAATGCAATTAAATATCGAGGAATTAGAAATGAATAACTTACAAAACGTAAACTCGGAAAACGTAAACTCGGAAAACGTAAACTTACAAAATGTACCTAATCTATTACTTAATAAAGATATTTTAAGTAAAATGGAAGAAGGAACAAATGGTAGTTCAACTAACAAAAATGTCGAAATAAAAAATCCATTAGAGGAACTGGAAAAATATATAAATTTAACATCAAATAGTAATAATTTTGATTATGATTCAGAAGACGAAAATTTACTTCATATGATGAATAATATCAAAATAAAAGATATGCCTCCCTTTAAAAAATTGGAATTTAAAGACGTTGAATATAAAATAAATCAATCGTATTATGATATAAATCATAAATATAGCAGTGCTTTAGACATATTAGCGAGTTATTTAAAAGGGCATAAAATAATTTATATGGAGGCAAAATCGTATTGCGAAACGCATTTAAATTTTTATATGATGCCTGCTATATTATTTTCTACAAGTGCAACAGTATTGTCATCGTATGTAAGTGTTTTTGCATGGGGCCCTGTTTTTATATCAGCATTAAATGGAATTATTGCATTTTTATTAGCAATAGTCAATTATTTAAAGTTGGATGCCGCATCAGAAGCCCATAAAATATCATCGCATCAATATGATAAATTACAAAGCAGAATAGAATTTACATCAGGTTCCGTGTTGCTGTTTAGATATAATGGATTACAAACGGAAGAATATGAATTGGAACAATTAAAAGAAAAACGTATTCATTTAGAAAACACATTTAGGGAAAAACAGCGTTCAGGTGATATAAGAAGTAGCGAAGAAGATGCATATAATAATGAATTAGCTTTATTAGAAACCCAAAAAATGGAGAAAGAAATGAGAATTAGAGAAGCAACCGATGAAATTGAAAAGGAGATGAAACAAAAACTGGATGATGTTGAAAAGAAAATATCTGAAATAAAAGAAACAAACCAATTTATCATTCCAAGGACGATAAGAATGAGATATCCAGTAATTTATAATACTAACATATTTTCGGTAATTAAAAGAATTGCTGATCAAAGAAAAAAGGTCATAACAGATTTAACCAACGTTAAAAATGAAATAAGATATTTTTCATATTTGAAATATATTTATGAAACAGATAGCAGTTGTAATATAACAAATAAAAATAAAATTAAGATTGTAGCTAAAATAGTCATCAATTTATTTAAAAAGAAGAGACATTTAATGCGTGAGATAATTTTATTGAAATCAGCATTTTCAATAATAGATCAAATGTTTCATAAGGAGATTAGAGACGGAGAAACGAAAAGAAGTAGAATGCTATATTATAGCATATTTGGAACGAAAAAATCTAAATTTAAAAATCCAGAAGAAATGAATGATTTTATTAAAAATTTAATGGATCCATTTAATAATTCTGTAGCAAATTTATCACACGACTTTGACAGTTATTATGACGATTATTATGAATTATATGGTATTTCAAAAGATGTTGACAAGGATTTAAATGTAAAAGACTTTAATTTCAAAGAAATGTTTAACCCAAATTCGTTTTTTACGAAAGAAAAGTCGTTGAAAAACTTACTTTGATCTTTTTCTCTTTAAATCGTTTTAATATATATATTAAAAAGTAACTTAAAGCTCTTTAAATCGTTTTAATATATATTAATTAAATACCCCTGGACTAGATTGTCGACTGTGTGATGATGTAGAAGACGAAGACGAAGTCCCTGGTGGCCCTTGTGGTCCTATTGGTCCTGCTGGTCCTGTTGCTCCTGTTGCTCCTGCAGCTGATAAATTCTTATATATATTATCAACATCTGTTTGTGTTAACGCGCCATCGTAAAATGTTAAATTCTGTATAAAAACACCTGTACTGTCAAAATCACCAATAAAAAATGTACCAGTATTTTGTCTTGTACGTATATTTGTAAATGTTTGGGTTTGTGTTAAAATATCGTTTAAATAATAGTTCACCGTGTTTCCATCTAATACAAAAGTAACCAAAAATACTTCTCCAAATGGAATATCGTTTGTATCAATACCATCATTCCAATTTGAATCAGTAGGAAATCTCAAATGAAACCTATTTAAATTATCAGGATGTAACCATAATCCAGGAACTCTACCTTCAGGTTCGCCATCAGCCCCAGTTGTTGTATTACTGAAACGGAATATATTTCTCCACGAGGTTGAACCACTGTTACACGTATATAAAAATGAAGCCGAAAACTTTGGATTTCTATCTGTAAATCCTAAAGTGCTTGTTTGAAATAAAGAACTAACAACAACTCTATACCACTTATTTTTTGAAGTTTCAAACATCCATTTTTTTAATGAGGGTGTTTCAAAAGCTAATGCTGAAGTACTGTTTGAGCCAAAAGTCTCTACGATTGAATAAAATAACTGCCTAATAATTATTACTACTATTATCGCTAAAAATAATAAACATATATTTCTTTTATTTTTAATCAACATTTGTTTAATTTGTCGCATCTTCTATTATAAACAAATATATTTATAAAATAAGTATTATAATTTATTTTATAAGATAAAATTGCACGAAGAGGGGTTCGAACCCTCGCATCTTACGATAGTGGATCTTAAGTCCACCGCCTTAGACCGCTCGGCCATCCGTGCTTCAATTGTGTATTTGTACACATATTATATACTTAATTTGTCTTTAAGTAGTTTTACAAATATATATATTATTTCAAGGCGATTTACACCTTTGCACATTTAAAACGCCGTTTAAATTTGATTATTATTTTATCATAAATAATTAAATGAAGAAAAAAAACAAACAAACAAAAAAACAAAACAAAACATTAATTTGTAATTATATCAAAGACCAAGTTAATGATTATAATTATGAGCAACAAATTAACAAAAGCATATCTTATTGTCCTTGTGAGTGTTGTGATGGTTTTTTGCCTATAACTTTAATTGATAATATTCCAAATAATTTATTATGTTATGTAATAACAAGAACTCATTAAATCGGCGTTTTAAATGTGCAAAGGTGTAAAGAAATCAACGAAAGTTTCTTTAAGTAGTTTTAATATATTATATTGTTCTCAACAACTTCAAAAAAAAGTCGACGCCAGAAATGAAAATGGACATTTATAAATGTCCAAAATTAGGAAAGCCAAGAGTAGTTCCTGAAAATACACACGTAAACCACTTTGTGACGATAATGCTGTCATTTTTGTTTTTTTCTCGTTTTTTTTGTGACGATAAAATTTTATATATATTTTAGAAAAAGCTTAAAAATAAAATAGGAAGCAACATTATGGCAACATTTAGCAACAAAATTGGGGCAAACGCGGGCAAAAAAGGGCAAAATGAATATATGTGCGAAACGTGTGACTATATATGCTCTAAAAAATACACTTGGGAACGTCACCTATTGACAGCTAAACACCTTAAAGCAACAAATGGCAACATTTCAGCAACAAATTTGGGGCAAAACGAGCAAACTTATTTGTGTGCTTATTGCAGCAAACAATATAGTAATAGATCTGGATTATGGAGACACAATAAAAAATGCTTTAAGGAGCCTAATGATACAGACGATACAGACGATACAAAGGATATAAAAGATAAAGACCTAATTATGGCTTTAATAAAAGATAATTCAGAACTTAAAAATCTTATTATCAAGGTGATTGAAAAGGATTCAATTAACAATAATCATAGTCATAATACGACTAATACTAATACTAACAACTCTCATAATAAAACATTTAATCTCAGCGTTTATCTTAATGAGACCTGTAAAGATGCTATTGATATTAACGACTTTGTTAAGTCAATTCAAGTTAAACTCGAAGACCTCGAATACACCGGCAGAGTTGGTTATGTAGATGGTGTTTCTAATATTATTATTAATAGTTTAAACTCTATGAATACTCCCAAAAGACCTATTCACTGCACTGATGAAAAACGAGAAGTATTGTATATCAAAAATGACGGCGAATGGATTAAAGAAACCGATGATAAACCTATACTAACAAAGGCTATTAAAACGATTGCTAACGAAAATATTAAAGCCATTACTGATTGGAGAAAAGAACATCCTGATTGTACTGATGCTAACTCAAAAAAAAACAATTTATATTTAAAAATTGTTAGTAACTCAATGTCAGGAATAACTAAAGAAGAATGCGATAAAAATTATAATAAAATTATTAGAAATATTGTTAAGAAAACGATTATTGATAAAGATAATTGTTAGTATTCATCATATAAAATTGAAATTAATTAATATATTAAAGATAATTAATATAATAATATAGAATGAATTTGTTAACAAAACACTTATTAAAACAATCTGCTATAGTATTAGCTGGAACTGGAATTATATTATATCAATTTAATTACACTATAACCAAAAATACAATTGTAAAAGATATAAAAGATAAGCATTATTATAAAAAGATTGGAAAGGCTATTGCTGATTTTGAACCACAAATAACAACAACATATGATCAATCTAATCAATATAATTCATTAAATATTATATCAATTAATCCCGGTGAAAAATATTGTTTATTTGATTCGTCTAATGTTGAAATAACTCAAGCGATTAATACACTTAAACAAAAATATCCTAATAAACAAATAATTTTAGAATCAACAGATAGCAAATATCCATATTATAAAAATGTTGTATTTAAAGAAAGAGACATTTTTATAATAATTTCACTTGAATAAATTAATTTGTTTAATATTTATTTGTCAAATATTTCATATATTTGTTTTCCTCTTTTATTGAAATCATCCATTTCTTTTTTTGTATATTTTGTTTCTTTTATTTCAGATTCATCCGTATTATTGTAAATTAATTTATCCAATTGTTTACTTGAAAGTCTAAATATAGCATTCGTTTCTGTGTTTTTAACAATATGTATCCCTGAATTAGTAAGAACAACATAATTAGAAATCTGATATTTTCCTATTTGATAGTAATGATTCATTATATTAATTATTAATGTTATATTATATTTATATTTTTTAAATTTAAATATAAAGTCATTTATCTATTTCTTAACGCAGTCATTTATTAATCATTCTTTATCCAATCATCCAAAAACACTTCTAAATCATCTGAATCTTCTAATGCATTTAAATGCGATGGATGAAACTTCGCCATTATTTTTGGCTCCCTAACCTTCTCCCATAACCATCTTTTAAAATGCTGTTTATATTTTAAACAATAATATGTGTAACGAAAATTACGTAATACGTGTATTAGATTAATTGGTTTGTTTTTAAAGTTATAAAAGTTAAAATTATTACACGTACAAGTTAAATATAATAATTTATTATTTAAAGGCGGTAACCAATCCAATTTATTATGAGAACAATATAATTTTAGTAAATTATTATTTAACTGTGGTAGCTGCGTTAAACAATTATAAGAACAATTTAAAAATTTTAAATTATTATTTAAAGGGGGTAGCTTTGTTAATTGATTATAAGAACAATATAAAACGGTTAAATTATCATTTAAATCTGGCAGCTCTGTTAAAAGATTATAAGAACAATGTATTTTTTGTAAATTATTATTTAAAGTCGGTAATTCTGTTAAAAAGTTATGAAAACAATCTAATTGTTTTAAAGTATCGTTTAAAGGTGGTAACTGTCTTAAACGATTATAAGAACAAATAAGTAAGGTTAATTGTTTAAATCTTGATAAATCAGGTAGATAAGTTAAACCTTTATTGGATACAATTATTTCAGTTGTTGATAAAGGTAATGAGTTTAAATAATCTTCAATATTAAATTCCATTTGTTATTTGTTTGTTAGTATAAATAAAAAATATTATATAAATTTATTTCAATTTTTTAAAGTCATTCTTTATCTAAGTCATTTCTTTATCCAATCCTCTAAAAACACTTCCAAATCATCTGTATCTAATAAATGGGTTAAATGGCTCGGATGAAACTTCGCCATTATTTTCGGTTCCCTAACCTTTTCCCATAACCACCTTTTAAAGTGTTTTTTATATTTTAATGCGTAATATGTGTAACGAAAGTTACGTAATGTTTGTATTATTTTTATATTACAATAATCATTTTTATATTTTTCAATATTTTCATTATAAATATTATTATAACAACAATCTAAATTTTTTAATTCATTATTTAAAGGTGGTAACTCAGTTAAATCATTATGAGAACAATATAATTGTGTTAAATTATTATTTAAAGGTGGTA
>Ga0209355_1000291_pt1 | contig 30929 bp, 21 predicted proteins | sample LauGreSBDMM110SN_3_FD_187563 | JGI IMG/M metagenome (GOLD analysis project Ga0209355, IMG submission 187563) | Freshwater lake microbial communities from Lake Michigan, USA - Sp13.BD.MM110.SN (SPAdes) (version 2) | ecosystem: Environmental > Aquatic > Freshwater > Lake | place: Lake Michigan... | reverse complement strand
ACCACTGCGACTGGTGCCAGGAATCATGGCAAAGCACTGAACCAGTCCGACCATCAAAGCATCCCGCCCCCTCATGTCTTCGACAGTGCGAATTCGCACACTTGAGGGGGGGCGTCTTTCGGCCCACAAAATAATGAAGCCACCCACAATGAATGTGGTGGCCACAACCCAGGGGGTAAACAGATGTTCTTTGATCAGCTTGCCAAAGAGCAAGCCCAACACCACAGCTGGCAAAAATCCAATGAACACGTTGAGAACGAAGCGCTGCGCTTCGACTTGGTACCTGAAGGCTTTGGCCGTAGATCGAATTTTTTCCCAATAGACCAAGATGACGGCAAAGATAGCACCCGTTTGAATGGCGATGTCAAAAACCTTGGCTTTGTCATCGTCAAAACCAAGCAAGGCACCGGCCAAAATCAGATGGCCCGTTGATGAAATGGGCAAAAATTCAGTCAAGCCTTCCACCACGCCCATGGCAGCGGCTTTGGCCAGCAACATTAAATCCACCAGTACTCCTTGGTTACACCGCAATTATCACCTCAGACAAGCCTCACAGGGCGTCGACTGGCTCTAAAATCGGCCCATGAGCACAGCCAACGACAAAGTCAAATCGACAGACGCCCCCGCGGACGTCCACAAGGTCAGTAATTTTTTACGCCAGATCATTGAGTCCGATCTGGCACAGGGCATTTATTCGCAGCGCAAATGGGCAGGCTCTCCTGGTGATGCTTCGCATCATGCCGCCGGCTCTGCCGACCCCGCCAAAATTCGCACACGTTTTCCGCCCGAGCCCAATGGCTATTTGCACGTCGGTCATGCCAAAAGCATTTGCCTTAACTTCGGCTTGGCGCGTGATTATGGGGGCGTCTGCCACATGCGCTTTGACGATACCAATCCGGAAAAAGAAGACACCGAATACGTCAACTCGATTTTGGATGCCGTGACATGGCTGGGTTTCAATTGGGATGCTCATGGCACTACGCATTTGTACCAGGCCAGCGATTATTTCGACTTCATGTACCGAGCTGCCGAATTTCTCATACAAGCGAACTTAGCGTATGTAGACGAGCAATCAGCCGAGGACATGCGAGCCCACCGTGGCGACTTTAATACGCCCGGCAAGAACAGCCCTTTTCGCTCGCGCACAACCGAAGAAAATTTAAATCGTTTCCGCGAAATGCGCGATGGCAAGCTAGCCGATGGTGCGGCTGTCCTTCGCGCCAAAATTGACATGGCATCGCCCAACATCAACTTGCGCGACCCTGCCATTTACCGCATTCGAAGGGCGACGCACCACAACACAGGCGATACATGGTGCATTTACCCGATGTACACCTTTGCGCATCCCATTGAAGATGCGCTAGAGCAAATCACCCACAGCATTTGCACGCTTGAGTTTGAAGATCAGCGTCCGTTTTACGATTGGCTTTTAACGCGCTTGAGCGAAAGCCACTCACAGGCAGATGGCACGCCATTGGCGGCGCTTCTTGCAAGTCCCAATCCGAAACAATACGAATTTGCAAGACTCAACCTCACCTACGTGATTACCAGCAAACGCAAGCTGGCCCAATTGGTCAATGAAAGCAAAGTTAGCGGATGGGACGACCCCCGCATGCCCACCATTGTGGGGCTTCGTCGCCGCGGCTACACGCCCGAGAGTTTGCAGCTTTTTGCAGAACGCATTAGCGTGACCAAAAGTGATTCATGGATTGACTACAGCACCTTAGAGGGTTGTTTGCGCGATGACCTAGACCCCAAGGCTGCGCGCGCCATGGCCGTCCTCGACCCAATTCAGCTCACCATCACAAATTGGGATGAACTGATGGGCGCAGGCAAGCTAGAGGCTTGTCATGCACCTGTTCATCCGCATCATCCAGAGTTAGGGCAAAGGCATTTCCAATTTGGAAAATCGCTTTGGATCGAGCGCACTGACTATGAAGACAACCCACCCAAAGGCTTCTTTCGTTTATTCCCTGGCAACAAAGTTCGCTTGAAATACGGCTATGTCATTGAATGCACAGGCGCCAACAAAGATGCCGATGGCAAGGTGACCGAAGTGCTTGCGCAATTTATGCCAGACACCAAAAGCGGCACACCAGGCTCTGACAGTGTGAAAGTGAAAGGCGTGATGACTTGGGTGTCACAGGCTGATGCAGTTTCGGCTGAAGTGCGCTTGTACGACCGCTTGTTCACAGAAGCCCATCCAGATGCAGGTGGCAAAGACTTCTTGACCAGCTTTAACCCAGAAAGCCTGAAAGTGATGGCCGCTTTTGTCGAGCCTTCATTGATGAACAGTGCACCCGATGCCAAATTTCAATTTGAGAGACACGGCTACTTTGTGGCGGATCGCATAGACCACACTGCCAACAAACTGGTCTTTAACCGTTGTACGGGCCTGAAAGATACCTGGAGCAAGTAAATCAAAAAAGGCGCATCACTTCACAGTGAGTGCGCCCTCATGCGGGGTGAATTTAAGCACCTAGGCTGGCCGAATACAAACCAAGCGTGCACAGAAAACCAATGAACCAAGCCAGTGAGCGCAGCTTGTGTTGGTCCATCACATAGCAAGCAATGTAAGCCACTCGAGCAGCAATGAAAACACCAGCATAAATGTCTATGCGCTCCTGCGGTACTTGGGCATGCATGGCCACCAAAATGCCAATGGCATAAAAAGGAAATGCCTCAAAACAATTGCCTTGTGCTGCATTGGCCCTGGCTCGGTAGCCTGTTTGCCGCGCCAACCACTCACGGGGATTGTGATTGTCGTAATTCTTCTGACCGGCTTTGGCAATACCGGCACAAACAATGGGCATCAAGCCCGCTACCAGCAAAGAGGCAATTGCAACATTCATATTGAGATCTCTTTCTGGAAAAACTTAGACAATGCTTGCTATTTTAGCCATTTAATAAAGTTGAAAATGGCACCCACCAAGGCCTAAACTCTAACATTGGTACATTTCCAAGTCTGGTCACTTAGAATTTGGGTTTATTGGGTTACGTACAGGAAATTTTCATGTTTTTGCATTCCATTCGCGCTTACTTGCTGGTTCTGGCATCGGCCCTGCTTTTAGCAGCTTGTGGCGGCAGCTCCTCTTCCTCAACGCCACCCCCACCTGTCGGCGGTTTGAGTGTTGTTACCGGAGACAGTCAAGTGACTTTGAGTTGGAAAGAAACCCCGGGGGTTGAGTACTGGATTTTCGCGGCGCCCAATACGCCCAACCTGAGCTTAAGCAACTGGCTTGCCTCATCGGGCTCAACATATCGACTCAAAGTGACGTCCCCCTTTGTTTTCAATGGTCTGATCAATGGAACACCCTACTCATTTTTCATGACTGGCAGAACCAACGGCGGTCCAGGTGGAGATGCAACACCCACTGTCGCAGCCACGCCTCGTTTAGCTGGCTCCGAGTGGGCCTCTTCCAGCACACTGAACACAGGTACCCTAACTGGACTGACTTATGGCGCCTATGCAGACATGGCTACCAATACACTGCAATACACTTACTTGGCCGTTGGCAATGGCGGCAAGATGTTTCGAGCGGCTGATTTCAACACTTGGACAGCCATCACGCCTGTTGTCAACGTTAACCTTCATGCGGCCGCATACAGTTTCGCCAAATTTATCGCGGTTGGCGCTGGGGGCACCATCCTTTACAGCTCCGATTCCAAAATTTGGACGCAGTCCACCAAAATCACCACTCAAAACTTAAATGCCCTCGCGGCCAATGGAAGCTTGGCCATTGCAGTCGGTGAGAACGGTGCCATTGTGACCAGCAAAGATGCGATCACTTGGACGGTGGCTACAAGTGTGCCAACCACAACCAACCTTTACGGCATTTCATATTCAAGCGCAGGCAATTGGCTGGCCGTCGGTTCTGGCGGCACCATTCTTACCAGCGGCGATGGCTTGACATGGACAGCTCAAAAGTCAGGCAGTTCAGCTGACCTCAAAGGGGTCGGCTCAATGACAAAATTCACGAACAATGTCACCAGTTATGAATACATTGTTGTTGGCGCCAATGGCACCATTTTGAGCAGCACTGACGCTATCTCATGGAAAGCACAGAGTGCCAATACCAAGGCCAATTTCAACGCCCTGTCCTCCACCAATCAGTTCTTGGCAGTAGGTTCGGAAGGCACAGTTGTGAGCAGCTTGGATGGCGTCACTTGGAAGACTCAGGCTAGCCAAACCACCACCAATCTCACCAGTTTGTTAAGCGCTCAAAACATGTACTTTGCAGCCAACAACACGGGCGGCATCATTTACTCAAAGTAAGATGCAAATGAGGTACCGCGTATCTTGAAACCTCAAAAAATACCTTTATCTGAAGGCCTTTTCTAAGAATTAGCCTTCAATGTGCAGTTCTTGAATTTTTCGAGTGATGGTGTTTCGACCAATGCCCAACTTCACTGCGGCTTCAATGCGTCGCCCGCGGGTGGTAGCCAGTGCTGCTTGAATGAGCAAAGATTCAAACCTTCTGGTCAGAACGTCCCACACATCTTGGCGATCTGTTCCTAGCAGCTGCAAAGCTTCCACCTCTAACGCGCTCTCCCAACCTGCATGTGCGCCTAAGTTAACCAATGCGGGAGATGAGGCGCTGGTGGCTGTAACCTGTGTATTCTCGCTCAATGGGACAAATTCTCCCGTTGAAAATGCAACTTGAGGGCTTGCATTCAAGGCGTTGATTGGGGACAAAACTTCCGGTGGCAGGTCCTTAGCCTCAATCATTTGGGCTGGTGCCATCACCGTGAGCCAATGGCAAATGTTTTCCAATTGGCGAACATTGCCGGGGAAATTAAAATGCCCCAAAATTTCAAGTGCTTGCTCTGAAATTCGCTTGGGCTCAACACCCAATTGCTGTGCACTTTGCAACAAGAAGTGCTTTGTCAAAACTTGTACATCTTCTCTGCGTTCACGCAAAGCAGGCAAGCGCAGTCGAATCACATTCAGGCGATGAAACAAGTCTTCACGAAATGCACCTTCTTTAACGCGTTGCTCTAAATCTTGGTGCGTGGCAGCGATGACTCGCACATTGGCCTTCACCGCACTGTGCCCGCCTACTCTGTAAAAGTGTCCGTCAGATAAAACGCGCAACAAACGTGTCTGAAGATCAAAAGGCATATCGCCAATTTCATCTAAAAACAGTGTGCCACCTTCGGCTTGTTCAAACCTACCGCGCCTTGATGTTTGAGCGCCTGTAAATGCACCTCGCTCATGACCGAAAAGCTCACTCTCCAACAGGTCTTTCGGAATGGCCGCCGTATTAATGGCAACGAAAGGGCCATTTGCTCTCGGAGAATGCTTGTGCAATGCACGAGCCACCAGCTCCTTCCCAGATCCAGACTCGCCTGTGATCATGACTGTCACATTGCTTTGCGACAGTCGACCGATGGCCCTGAAAACATCCTGCATGGCGGGCGCTTGTCCAAGCATCTCTGGCGTCGCCGCCATGAGTTCCTCGGCCACTTCCTCGCGCTGACTCTCTTCTAAAGCGCGTCGAATGAGTTCGATGGCCTTGGGCAAGTCAAAAGGTTTGGGCAGGTATTCAAAAGCACCATTTTGAAAAGCTGAAACGGCACTGTCCAAATCAGAAAAGGCCGTCATGATGATGACCGGCAAAGCAGGCAATTGCTGCTTGACTTGCGTCAACAAATCCAAGCCCGATCCACCTGGCATGCGAATGTCACTGACCAAGACCTGAGGGCCTTCACTGCCGTCTTCTGTGGCGAGTGCAGCAAGGACTTCACGCGGGTTGGTAAAACTGCGTGTACTCAAGCCTTCGCGAAGAAGTGCCTTCTCTAAGACGAATCGGATGGATTGGTCATCGTCTACGATCCAGATAGGCTTCATGTGACTTAACTTTCTCTAAAAGGAATGCACTGTCTGCAATCAGATCAGGGCAACGGAATCAAAATTTTGAAATCTGTTCGACCTGGCAAGCTTTCACACTCAATCATGCCGTGGTGCTGCTGAACAAAGGTCTGAGCCAAAGTGAGACCTAAGCCAGAGCCGCCCTCTCTTCCTGAAATCAGCGGGAAGAAAATTCGGTCCTTGATCGAGTCTGGAACACCAGGCCCGTTATCTATCACATGCAATTCCAATGCCAGTCGATAACGCTGTTTGCCAAAGGTTACTTGGCGGGTAATACGCGTCTTAAAAGTGAGTTGGGCATCGCCCTCGATCACCCGATCTGACAAGGCCAAGGCTGCGTTGTGAGCGATGTTTAAAACGGCCTGAATAAGCTGCTCCCTGTCGCCTCTGAATTCGGGAATGGAGGTGTCGTAGTCTCTGATGACTCGCAAACCTCTTGGAAATTCAGCCATAACAAGTGAGCGCACCCGCTCACAAACCTCATGGATATTGACATCTCCAACCATGTGGGGCCGGCGATGCGGCGCCAACAGCCGGTCAACCAAGAGTTGCAAACGGTCGGCTTCTCGAATGATGACCTGGGTGTATTCGGTCAGCTCCTTGGACTCCATTTCCATTTCGAGCAGCTGCGCGGCACCGCGAATACCACCCAAAGGGTTCTTGATCTCATGGGCTAAATTTCGAATGAGCTCTTTGTTGGCTTGAGCCTGGTCAATCAGCCGCTCTTCTCTGTCCTGCCGAGTTTGCTGCTGAATGGGCAGTAATTCAATGATCACTTCATCGGATTGATCGGACTGCGCCACGATCACATGAACAGGAAGGGACTCCTCTGGATTAATGCGCAATAATTCGGCGTCGTAACGCAATGCCGCAAATTCATTGGCCTTGGCGCCAGAAAGTGCATGCAACAAGGGCTTGGGATCTGAAAAGAAATTCAAAAAGGATTCACCTTCCAAGCTTCTTCTGGACTGACCCATCACGTCTTCTAATTCTGAGTTAACAAAGACGACAGTGCCATTGCTCTCTAAGACGGCAATGGGGGTGGCCAACCAATCGAATGCCTGAAAGCGATGATTCTGAGAAGCGTCTGTCAAATTCGTGTTTCGAGCTTGCGACCCAACAGATGTGGTGGAACTCAATTTGGATTGATTTGAAATTTTCGCCATCTGAATTCACTTAGATGGCACTGAGGCCAAATTGGATGTGTGACGACTCAACTCTCTTTTCAAAGCCATCAGGTCACGAGACATGCGCTCAATTTGAGTTTGCATTTCCGAAGCACGGCGCTTGTATTGCGCGTTTTCCAAAGACTCGCCCTCTTGAAGAGCTGGTTGACCCCCATTAAAAACTCGCACCATTTCGGCATGCCTGGCGCTTAGTTTCTGCCACTCATCCTCCAAAACAGTGCGCGCTTGCGCATTGCGCTGCAGCGCATCTTGTGAGTTGTTGGGTGTGATCGAAATGCGCTCAACCGCAATGCCAGAAACCACTGGGACAGGCTTTGGAGACTGACCATTTTGAACTCGCGTTCCCTCTATTTGAGTCGGATTTGACATCAGCAGTTTTTGGCACTGACTGGGATCATTCGGTTGGTTGGTTATTTCTTGGCCACACTTGTAGACAGCTTGATCGGCCAACGCCAAACCTGCAAACCATGGCAATGCCATGAGCAGTATGTGCCATTGAAATTTCATCGATCTCAAGCCTGCAATCATGTCTCAAAAATCTTTCATGCATGAAAAAGGACAGCCTGAGCCGTCCTTTTTGGGGTCGGGCTCAGTTGCCCAAACTCGCTGTAAATTACAGTGAGTAGTACATCTCGTATTCGATGGGGTGCACAGCTTGACGGAATCGTGTCACTTCACCCATTTTCAATTCAATGTAAGCGTCGAGCATGGAGTCAGTGAACACGCCACCTTTTGTAAGGAAGGCACGGTCTTTGTCCAAATACTCGAGGGCTTGGTCGAGGCTGTGGCAAACGGTTGGCACCAATGCATCTTCTTCTGGAGGCAAATGGTACAAATCTTTGGTAGCAGCTTCGCCTGGATGGATCTTGTTTTCAACACCGTCCAAACCAGCCATCATCAAGGCAGAGAAGCACAGGTAGGGGTTGGCCATTGGATCGGGGAAGCGCGCTTCAATGCGGCGACCTTTGTCAGAAGCAACGTGAGGAATGCGAATGGAAGCAGAACGGTTGCGACTAGAGTAAGCCAACTTCACAGGTGCTTCAAATCCAGGCACCAAACGCTTGTAGCTGTTGGTGGTGGGGTTGGTGATGGCGTTCAATGCACGAGCGTGCTTGATGATGCCGCCAATGTAGTACAGCGCGAAGTCTGACAAACCTGCGTAGCCGTTGCCAGCGAACAAGTTTTTGCCGCCTTTCCAGATGGACTGGTGAACGTGCATGCCGGAACCGTTGTCACCGACCAAAGGCTTGGGCATGAAAGTAGCCGTTTTGCCGTAGGCGTTGGCCACGTTCCAAACCACATACTTCAATGTTTGAGTCCAATCAGCGCGCTGCACCAAGGTACTGAAGCGTGTGCCGATTTCGTTTTGACCTGCGCCAGCCACTTCGTGGTGGAACACTTCAACAGGAATGCCCATGCCTTCGAGAATCAAGGACATTTCTGCGCGCATGTCTTGCGTGCTGTCGACGGGAGGCACTGGGAAGTAACCACCTTTGACCGTAGGACGGTGACCGCGGTTGCCGCCTTCCATTTTGGTACCGCTGTTCCATGGTGCTTCATAGTCGTCGATCTTGAAGAACGAACCGGACATGTCGCTGCCGAAACGAACGTCGTCAAACAAGAAGAATTCTGGCTCGGGACCGAAGTAAGCTGTATCGCCCAAACCAGAAGCCTTCAAATAAGCTTCAGCGCGCTTGGCAATAGAACGTGGGTCACGGTCGTAGGCCTTGCCATCACCGGGCTCCAACACGTCGCAACCCAGAATCAAAGTTGTTTCTTCGAAGAAGGGGTCAATGTTGGCTGTGATGGGATCGGGCATCAACAACATATCTGAGGCTTCAATGCCTTTCCATCCGGCGATAGAAGAACCGTCAAATGCGTGACCGTCAGTGAACTTGGCTTCATCAAAGTGAGAAATGGGCACAGAAACGTGCTGCTCTTTGCCACGGGTATCGGTGAAGCGGAAGTCAACAAATTTGACCTCGTTGTCTTTCACCATCTTCATTACGTCTGCGACGGTCTTTGCCATCAAATTCTCCTAAGGATGGATGTTGATAATTGGTTCTTCGGGAATGCAGTTTCTATGCCAACAAAAGCAGTGCGCCACAATGACCCAAGCATGCTATTGTGCCTTGAGGACAGAGGGTCACTTTGCGACTTGCTGGGAATTTTTCGCATCAAACTGATGCACCACAATACACCATAAATGCACTATTATAGTGCGCAATAAGTTAGCGCACCATTTCGGGGCCAAGCTCAACTTCAAAAGGCTTTAAGCCTTCTTTCAGGGCCATAAAAGCAGACTCAGCTTGTGGCTCTGCGCCCTTCACACCCAGTTCGATGTGCTTGCCCCACTTGGGATGGTCGACGCTGGGCAGGCTAAAAACTTTGATGCCTGCATGTTGCAATTCAATGCGCTCCATCAAGGGGGTAAGGGTTGCCTCCATGGCGCCAAAGACAATCACAGACCGCTCGATGCGCTTGGGTGCAGCGCCCCAAGTTTGGCAATAGGCATCGAGTTTGTCTTGCATCATGGGCCAAGCCATGACAGGGAAACCGGGCACAAAGTGAAGCATGCCTTGGTATGCACCCTGACAAGTAAAACCAGGAATTTTGTTGTATGGGTTGTGAATAATCTGAGCACCTAGTGGGAACGTGCCCATGTTCAATCGGTGAAGGTTGTCATTGCGGTCAGGCTCATAGGCAACACCCTGCTCCAAAGCGACATCTCGCATGCGTTCCAAGATCAAGGCCTTGGCTTCAGGGTGCAATGCCAAGGGCACACCCAAAGCTTGGGCCGCGCATTGGCGGGTGTGATCGTCTGGGGTTGCACCGATGCCGCCGCAAGAGAAGACCACGTCACCCGATGCAAACGCACGGGCTAAGACCTGCGTAATGCGCTCTGGCGAGTCGCCCACATACTCGGCCCAAGCCAGCTGCAAACCTCGCTCAATTAGCAGCTCTATGAATTTGGGCAAGTGCTTGTCTGATCTTTTACCTGACAAAATTTCATCGCCAATGATGATGATGCCGATGGACGGCGGCGTGGGTGGCAAGCTTGAGTTCATAGTGGTGCTTCATTCAGAATGGTCATGGGCTCTTCCCTGAGGCTACTCAAAGCAAGCAACAAAAAGTGAACAAACCAAAGTGCTGAAAAGATAAAAACGAGGGTGTAAATCCAAACGGCAATGGGAATGAGAATGACAAATGCAGCGGCGAACAAAGCGCCAGAAGCCCACACCAAACTTGGCGCTGCACCCATTGCACCGGTTAGAACACCCATGCCTAACAATTGAAATCGATAACGCTTTATGAGCTCTACCCGCTCTTGACCAGACGCATGTTCAGCCAACACATCGTAGGTCATGACTCTGTAGGTCAGCCATCCCCAAATCAATGCTGGCAACAGGATGGCCAGCGGCGGCACCCACCAAAGGGGCAATGTAAGAATCAATGCGCCTAAGGCCAAAATGACAGACATGAAAGTCCACAAGACGCTTTGCCATAAAGAACCACCACGCTTGCGCTCTAAATCAGGAAAGCGCCTTGTGCCAACCAAACTCACGAGTGCTGGCGTCATCATGAATGACACTGCCAATAGGGACATGATCATGACAACGGGCGTCACAGCCAGAATGATGACCAATGGCGCTAGCACCGTCTTCAAATTCATCAAACCGACACGCCCCAACCAAGTCCATGCCCACCCCATGACAGGGCTGCCTTCCATTCCAGTGCGCACGGTGTCGACAGCAAGGTCCCAGTACATGGCACCCAAGCCTGTCACGATGACCGCCATCAAAATGAGTGGCAACAAGGAGAGCATGATGACCTTTGGGTGCATGCAGTAAGCAAGCGCGCGCCAAAAAGAGTCCATGAAAAGTATCATGAACTTGTACTCTTGCTCAGAAAGCGCATGAAGCCTAATTTTTGTTGCGCCCAAAAACTTTGCCCATAATCGCGGCCCTCTTCCACTTGGTCTCGGACACCTGTTGGATCGTATCTGTTTGAAAAGTCAGCGGTTTTGAACATCATGTCCCACCATGGAAACAAAACGCCGAAGTTGTGTCCGCCCATGGTTTTCCGACCTGCTGACTCGTGACCAATGCCAATGGCATGGTGCAAGCGATGAAACCTAGGGCTGACCCACAAGCGATCTCCCAACCAGCCAAAACTGCATCTGATATTGGCATGTTGAAAACTTTCGCTCAATTGACTTAACACCACCAAGGCAATGAATTGTCCCGGGCCCACGCCAATCAGTTTGGCCACAACAGACAATAAAAGCGCTGTGATCACATCGTCCAGTAAATGATTTCGGTTGTCTGTCCATAGGGTCATTTGCCTTTGCGAATGATGCAAAGAATGCAGTGCCCACCAACGATTGAACTGATGCTGCCCTCGGTGAATCAGGTAGTGAACAAAATCGAAGACGATGAGGTAGAGCAAGAAACTGACCCAAGCAATGTCAGAGACGCCTGGCCAAAATGCGTCGATGTTGAAGGTTGGAAACCCATGAACGCGCAACATGCCAAACGCAGTTTCAATGACATTTTCAAAAGTGAAAAACATCACCAACTTGAACAAGCCCAAACGGTGAATGAGGGTGTAAATGACATCAACTTTGACACCTTTGGAATCTGTGAGAGGCTCGAAAGGTCGCCATTTTTCCAAAGGCGCAATGAAGACAAGCAACAGCAGAATTTGCAGCAAGCCAATTAAGAGCCAACCTGTGCCTTCATAGGCCACATCCAGCAAGTTACCGGCACCCCAAGTAAAGGCGATAGGCTGAACCGCACTTTCAAACAACAAGGTTTGCAATGCTGAGAAGGTGTCAATTAGCCACTCAATCATGGATGTAAGCATGGCGTTAAAAATAAGAAAGGAGCAAGGTTCAAGGGGCTTTATGGCACTGTAGCAAGGAGTTTCGAATATTGCGGGTGTTGGCGCAAACTGGCAAAACAAAAGCCTTTGTCTTTTAAGCCCACAATGAGGGGCTCTAGCACCGCAGGAGCCCAAGGATCTTGGCGCGACCAAATGCCCAAATGGGCCATCAAAATATCGCCAGATTTGATGCTTTTAAGCGCAGTCTGTAGCAAAGCAGCGTTGCTATGGGTTTGACTTGACAATTCGTCCCCTAAAAAACCAGCTGGCGCCCATGCGACGTGGGTGTAGCCACATTGGCTGGCCGCCTTTAGCAAAGCGGGCGAGGTTTTGCCCCCAGGCGCTCTGAAAAGCGGCAAACTTGCGCGGCCGGTCATGGCTTCTAAACGCTGAGAGGCTTTTTTCAAGTTAGCACAATAGTTTTCTGCACTCCAAATTAAGTTTTGGTCCTTTTGCTCACCTGAACTGGGCCGAATTTTGAAAGTTCGGGAATCGATGTCCGATCGCCAATAAGCATGGTCATAGGTATGGCTTGCAAAATCATGGCCTTCCGTGGCTCGCGCCTTCCACCATGCAGACCAGTACTGGCCTAGACTGCCGTCTCCCTCTTGTGTTTTTTCATGGGATCCAAAAAAGGTTACAGGAACTTGTTGCTTGCGAAGTACGTCTGCAATCAAGGGGGCCATGCCCATGTGGCCCGTGTCAAAGGTCAGGTAAATGGGCTTTTGACATTGCAGCGGAGGTTTTTGAGACTCGGCAGCCACTGCGAACGAAAACGTATTGAACAAGAGTGCTCCCAGAAAGATCCGGGTCAGTAGATTGCTCAAAGTGTCATTGGCGTGGTGCATGGTCCAAGGTCCAAACCCCATGCGGTGATTTGCCCACTTTGATTTGACGGATCACTTGGCGGGTGCTCATGTCGATGACAGTTAACTTTTGAGCCCAACGAGAAGCTAGCAAAATGGTTTTGCCATCGGCCATGATGTCCATGCAATCTGGCCCGCTGGGCCCTGGATACTTGTCAACCACAGTGAGGCTTTTGTAATCGATTTTGCTGATGGAGTTGCCAACTCGGTTGCTGACCAAGACATGTTGCTTATCACCCAGGGCACGGAAAGCATGTGCGCCTTTGCCAGTTTGAATCAGTTTAATTTTTTTAGCGGGGTTTTTAGACACGTCATAAACCTCTACGCCATCACCGCCGGTGAGACCAATCAACAATGTCTGATCATCGGGGGTGACAAAGACATCCGCAGGCATGGGGCCCGTTTTCACACGCCACTTGATGGTTTGGGTGTTCAAATCAATGGCCACCAACTCATTGCTGTCTTGCATAGTCGCCCAAACGGTGGTGCTCTTGCTGTCAATCCACATGTGGCTGGGTGTTTTAGCCGATTGAATGCGCTTGACCAAGGTAGGCGTTTGGCCATCCCATTTGTAGATATCGATGTGATTGAGTCGGTTGGCAACCGTGACGAACCACTTCATGTCGGGGGAAAAACGCAAATGATAGGGGTCCAAAATGCCTGGAATCACCCTTTGAATTTCTGCGGTTCTAGGATCGATGAAGGTCAGAGAATCAGACAGAGCATTGGCCACAATGACCGATTTCTCATCAGGCGTCAGGTACAAATGGTGCGGCTCTTTGCCGGTAGGGATGCGCTTGGTTTCCGTCCAAGTGACTGGGTCAATCACACTGACATTCCCATCCAGGGAATTTAAGACAAAAATCGGTGCGGGTGCTTGTACTGCAGACCCAGAGGGCGCCGGTTGAGGTCCTGAGGACATGGCCGAAGCAAGGCCGAAAGCGGCCAAACCAATTGTGAAGGTCAGTGCTTGAATGATCATGCCTTTAGTGTAATGGGGTATTGGGATACGTCTCGATCAATCAAACCCTATCTTTTTTCATTTTGGAGGTTTTATAGTGTCAAAATTGACATCATGACGGCCCAATCTCTGATCTCCATCTTGGGTGTTGACTTGGAAGTGAAACACATCCCTTTGGACAAACCATTGGCCTCAAAGGGCAGGGTTCCCAGTTGCATCTTTTTGCACGAAGGACTGGGCAGCGTGGCTCTTTGGAAAGATTGGCCAGCGCAAATCTGCCAAAGTCTGGGCTGCGAAGGCTGGGTTTATTCACGCCAAGGCTATGGGCAATCTGAAGGCATTTTTGACGTGCGGGGCACTGGTAGACTTCAATCGAACTACATGCACCGTGAAGCTTTGGAAGTTCTTCCGGCTTTGTTGGAAAATTTCAAGATTTCCAATCCCCTCTTGATTGGTCACTCCGATGGCGGCACCATTGCACTCATTCATGCAAGTCAATTTCCTGTTGCTGGTTGTGTGGTCATGGCACCTCATGTGATGATGGAAGACATTTCTGTTCAAGCCATATCTCATGCGCGAGATCACTTTGAAAAGCTCAAACCCAAGTTAGCAGCCTTTCACAAAGATGTCGATGTGGCTTTTTGGCAGTGGAACGATGTGTGGTTGAGTGAAGCCTTTAGAAGCTTTGACATTCGGCCTTTGCTTTCAAAAATTCAATCGCCCTTGATGGCCATTCAAGGAACAGATGACCCTTATGGAACCATGAAACAAATTGATGAAATTGCGGCGCACGCAACTCAAACTCGGTTGGTGAAATTAGAGAACTGCGGGCACAGTCCTCACAAGGACCAGCCTTTGGAAGTGCTTCAAGCTTTGAAGTATTTTTCGAGTTCGCTAGGCAAGATCCAGCGCCATTGACCGGGCGCCAAATCTGCTGGCAATTGCAAATTGCCAATGGCACTGCGGTGCAGTCCTTCCACCCGGTTGCCAACAGCCGCCAACATGCGCTTGACTTGGTGATACTTGCCCTCTGTGAGGGTGAGTTTCAAATGGGTGTCTGACACCTTTTCACAGGCCGCTGCTTGAACAGGCTTTGGGCTGTCATCTAGCACCACACCTGACAATAATTTTTCCACTTGTTGCGCCGTGATCTCGTGCTTGGTGGTGACCTCATAAACCTTGGGCATGTGGTGCTTGGGTGAACTCATGCGGTGAATGAACTTGCCATCATCGGTGAGCAACAACAGGCCCGTGGTGTCTTGGTCTAAGCGCCCGACTGCTTGAACGCCTTGCACCGCAGCTTTTTGAGGACGCAGTCTTAAAGGGGAAGGCAACAAGGTGTAGATGCTGGGCCAAGTTGAGGGCTTTTGTGAGCACTCTGTGCCTGTGGGTTTGTGCAGCATGAGGTAAGCCCGATCAAAGTAAGGCCACTCTGTGCCCTGCACTTTGAACTTGAGGTTTTCCAGATCAAAGAAAATACCAGGGTCTTCTTGAAGCTCGTTGTTCACGCTCACATAGCCTTGCTGTACCAAACCTGCGCACACACGGCGTGTGCCGAAACCTTGGCTAAAGAGGACGTCCTCTAAGCGCATGGGTTTCATGTCACAACTCGCTCTGAGTTCACTGAGCTCAGTGAATTATTTCAAGGCTTTGAAACGCACACGCTTAGGCTTGGCGCCCTCTTCGCCCAAACGCTTCTTCTTGTCGGCTTCATACTCTTGGTAGTTGCCATCAAAGAACACCCACTGGCTGTCGCCTTCTGCGGCCAAAATGTGCGTCGCAATACGGTCTAGGAACCAACGATCGTGGCTAATGACCATGACCGAGCCTGCAAACTCAAGCAAGGCATCCTCCAAAGCGCGCAATGTTTCCACATCCAAGTCATTGGAGGGTTCGTCTAGCAGCAAAACGTTGCCGCCTTCGATGAGGGTTTTGGCCAAGTGCAAACGACCGCGCTCTCCACCCGACAACATGCCCACTTTCTTTTGCTGATCGCCACCATTGAAGTTGAAGCGGCCGCAATAAGCACGGCTGGCCATTTGAAATTTACCGACGGTCATGATGTCTAAACCGCCAGACACATCTTCCCAAACGGTTTTTTCATTGGAAAGATCGTCACGATTTTGGTCGACGAAGGCCATCTTCACGGTTTGCCCGACTTTGATGGTTCCGCTGTCTGGTTGCTCTTTGCCAGAGATCAGTTTAAAGAGCGTTGATTTACCGGCGCCATTAGGCCCGATGATGCCGACGATCGCGCCAGCGGGAACTTGAAAGCTTAGATTGTCAATTAACAAACGATCGCCGAAAGACTTGCTGACGTTGGTGAATTGAAAAACTTCGTTGCCCAAGCGCTCGGCCACAGGAATGAAAATTTCTTGAGTTTCATTGCGTTTTTGGTAGTCGTAATCGCTCAGTTCTTCAAAGCGTGCCAGGCGCGCCTTGCTCTTGGCTTGACGACCTTTTGGATTGGAGCGAGCCCATTCCAATTCTTTTTTCATGGCCTTGGTACGTGCATCTTCCGTGCGTTGCTCTTGACCCAAGCGCGCCTCTTTTTGCTCTAACCAATTGGAATAGTTGCCTTTGTAGGGAATACCGTGTCCGCGGTCAAGTTCCAAGATCCATTCGGCCGCATTGTCTAAGAAGTAGCGATCGTGGGTGATGGCCACCACGGTGCCTGGGAAGCGTTGCAAAAACAATTCGAGCCAGTCGACACTTTCTGCGTCCAAGTGGTTGGTGGGTTCATCAAGCAGCAGCATGTCGGGGCGGCTGAGCAACAAACGGCACAAGGCCACACGGCGTTTTTCACCGCCTGAGAGTTTGCCAATAATGGCATCCCATGGGGGCAAGCGCAAAGCGTCAGCTGCAATTTCAAGTTGGTGGTCAGATGCGTCACCTGCTGTGGCAATGATGGCCTCGAGTTTGGCTTGCTCTGCAGCCAGGGCATCAAAATCGGCGTCTTCTTCAGCGTAGGCTGCATAAACTTCTTCGAGGCGTGCTTGCGCCGCTTTCACTTCACCCATGCCCCCTTCAACGGCTTCACGAACGGTTTCGTCAGGGTCCATCTGCGGTTCTTGGGGCAGATATCCAATTTTGAGACCTGCCATGGGAATGGCTTCGCCTTCAATTTCCTTGTCAATGCCAGCCATGATTTTCAGCAACGTTGACTTGCCGGAACCATTCAAGCCGAGGACGCCAATCTTGGCGCCAGGGAAGAAACTGAGAGAAATGTCTTTGAGAATGTGACGCTTCGGCGGCACGATCTTGCCGACGCGGTTCATAGAAAAAACGTATTGGGCCATGGCTGGGATGCTCTTCAAAAAGGGAGGGGGAAGATGAATTTCCAAAAAGGAAATTTAATTTTCCCGAACCCGTGATTATCCCTGTCTTTAGGTGCCTCTTCAGCGCTTTCAGCCCCTGAAATCTCTCAAATTACAAGACTCGATCGCCCGATTTACCGCTTCGGCTTGAAAATTGGATCAATGCGTCTTGGGTTTCGAGGCCAATTCTGGCAGCCCGGCCACCGTAAATCTGTGTTTTGAGCCATTCAGCTTCTGCCTCCAAAGCATCTGCTGAATTCAGGGCTGTGCACCAAACTTTGGCTTCAGCATCCCAGCGGTAGCCGCGAGCCTTGAGCTTGTCTTTGGTTTCAAAAGGCGAACCAAATGCCTTGACCACTGTTCGGGATTGTTCGGCTGACTTCAAAAGTTGTAGCAGGCCCGAAGATGGCAAGTCATCTGCCTGGGTCTTCAAATTCGACGACAAGACTCTTAACAAAGCATGGCAGTCCACTTGCGCACGGTGCGCGTCGTAAAACCATCCCAATTCGCTGCACAAAAATTCCAACTTAGCTGATCCCAAACCTAGTGCCTTCCAGTTGATACCGGCAAAGGAGCAGGCCCAAGCTTTGTGCTCAAAAACTTCCAATCTTTTTTCAACAAAGGGGCGATCGAAGCCAGCGTTGTGCGCCACGATGATGTCTGCGCGTTCAACCATCGCGTTGATTTTGGCTTCATTGAGTTTTTGCCCTTTCACGTCTTGGTTGGTGATGCCTGTGAGCTTGACGATTTCTGAAGGGATGGATCTGCCTGGGTCTTCGAAATCTTCATAGACCTCAACCACACCAACAGGCTGACCCGTTTGTAAATCAACGTCAACAGACAGCATGGCCAACTCAATGATGTTTTCTGCACGCCAATCTAGGCCTGTTGTTTCCGTGTCCAAAATGAGGACCCGCTTGGTTGGCGCGCCAGACCCAGGTCCAAAGTCAAAAATTGGAACCAAGCGACGTTTCACTTTGAAGTCTGGGTGGGCTGACAATTTGTCAGCCATTTCATCGAAATTCATCATTACTCACTTTTTTCCTGAAGTGCCTATTTTGACGGATGAAACAGGGCATCTGCCAAACCGCCACTTCGGGTGACCCGCTGCCCCACCGAGTTAAACAAGACCGAGGGATTGGGCACCCACCAAGTTAAGCGTGATTTGGCGCGAGTCACACCGGTGTAAAGCAACTCGCGTGTGAGCACGGGGGCATCTCGGTCAGGCAGCACGAGGAGCACGTGGTCATACTCGGATCCTTGTGATTTGTGAACGGTCATGGCCCACACCGTTTCAACGGTATCCAATCGGGACGGCAGCACCCATCGCACACCCCCCTTGCCATCAGGGAACGCAACTCGAAGGCCATTGGCAGTGGGCAAACACTGACCTACATCGCCGTTCATGAGTTGAAGGTGATAGTCATTGCGGGTAACCATGATGGGACGTCCGACGAACCAGCCTTCTTGCGCTTTAGCGGGCTGGTAGATTCTTTCTACGCTTTTAGACAAGCCTAGGGCAATGGCGATTCGCTTATTCAAAGACTGAATGCCCCAAGCGCCTTTTCGCATTGCACAAAGCACTTGAAACTCGCTGAAACGGCTCAGCAACTGAAGGGCCTGGGCGTTGTCACAGAAGGCATCGGCTTGTTGCAGAGGTTTCAAAATTTCCAACCAAGCAGACCACCCTGCAAGCAATGCATGCACAACGTCTGGATGTAACTGCCCTTGAGGCCTAACGTGCCATTCTTCTGGCCAGATCTGAACCTCAGACATTTCAATGCCATTCAAAGCGCTAGCAGTGCTTAAGGCATGCCATTGTTTTTTAATTTGCTTAAGATCGCCAGCGTTGATCAGTTGGGCCCATTGACCAATGGCGCTTTTGGCATCAAAGCGTCGGCTGACATAAAGCACCGCAGTTTGTTCAGGCAATGAATAGGTTTTGGTGGGTTGCGCTTGGACGGCCTTATCAGCTTGAGCCGCACCCTCGCACAATTGAGACCACACTGCACCGGCCTCGACCGAGGCCAACTGATCTTTGTCGCCCAACAAAATCAATCTTGCATGTTCCGGTACACATTTCATCAGTCGCGCCATAAGCTCAAGATCAATCATGGATGCTTCGTCGACCACCACCAAGTCCGTTGCCAATGAAGGCGCAGCCCTTGCAGCCACATCGGGGTTGTACTGCAACAGTTGGTGCAAGGTGACCGCTTGTGATGGAATACCGTCACCCCAACCCTCGGGCAAGCTGGCCAATGCCAATTGAATCGATGAACTCAAGCGGCTGGCAGCCTTGCCCGTGGGGGCTGCTAAATGAATGCGCAAAGTTGTTTGTTGATCGTGGGCAGCTTGTTGCAGTAAGGCCAACAAACGCACTACGGTCGTCGTTTTGCCTGTGCCCGGACCCCCAGTAATAAGGGTTAGGCCGGTACGTAAAGCTTTGGCACATGCGATGCGTTGCCAATCTGTTTCCTCGCTTTGAAGGCCGAACAGTTTGTTCAGTTTTTCATCGCTGTCCTCAGGTACTTCAAAGTTTTTCGACAGACGCATTTCAATAGAAGCTCGGATGGTTTGTTCTGCTTGCCAGGCGCGCCTTAAATACACTCTTTGAGCTTGGCCACCTTCTTGAAAAGAGACCAAGATGGGTGAATTGTCGCCAATGGCCCATGGCATTGTTTTGGCAGCGACAGCCCATGGGTTGTGTGTCATGGCAAACAAATCTGCGGGCTGTTCATTCAGCTTTGAATTTGCAACAAGCTGATTCAATGCCTTGGTTTGCGCATCGGTCCAGTCAAGTAAATGAGCGGGGTCTTGCAGCAAAGCATCAAGGTCCAAGCAAGCGTGCCCTCTTCCCATTTGATGGCTGACCAAAAGCGCCAGCAAATCGTGCAAGGGTTCAGATGTTGATTGATGAGATTTTAAAAATTGGTGCCACGCCATGTCCAAAGCTGTCCATGGCCAGCTGTCCAAGACAGATGCAAATGGAGGTACTGAAGTGCTGCTGATCGGGGCTTGTGAGTGGGTCATGCCAGTACCCCTGCTGCATTGGATCGCTGATTCAATTTAAATGCTTCGTCCAAGCCATTGATGAGATCGTAGGATGGCTTGGTGACATAGCACCCCTGCCCGACTTGATCGATACCTCGCAAGTACAGATAGACTGCACCGCCCATGTGCTGCTCGTAGTTGTAATCTTTGAGGCGAGACTTTAAGAGTCGGTGAATCGCCAAGACATACAAGGTGTATTGCACGTCGTAGCGATGGCTGAGCATGCTGCTTGTGATGCTGTCTTGCGAATAGTCGGGCAATTTGTTCGACTTGTAATCGAGCACGTAATAGCGGCCCTGGTGCTCAAACACAATGTCCATGAAGCCCGTAAGCAAACCATTCAATTGCTGCGCCTGCAAAGCAGGGCGGGCTTTGTTGGGATGCAGCGAAGTGCTAATGAGTTGATCAATGTACAGCGTTGAAATACCATGCGTTTTGAACGTGAAGCCCATTTCTGGCCAAGCGTTTTGGGCGTTAAGCTTCAACAGGCTAAAGCAATCTTGATCTGGCCCCAATTGTGTGAATTGAGATGATGCGCATTGGCGGATGAGTTGCAGGCAGAGGGTTTGGTCTTTGGGAAGAAGTTGTAGGCTGTCGGCTTGGGTTTGCCACCAGCGCTCCCATCGAAATTTGACTTCAGCCAAGAGGTCTGATTCGTTTTGAAGAAGGGGCCAACCTTCTTTCAGTTGCCATTCGAAGACATCGTGCAATAAGGTGCCGTAAGCACTGCCCGCAGGTAAATGATTGAACTGGGGTTGTTCAGTTTTTGCAGATGGAGAGTCCTCTGCAAAGAACAGGTCATTGGCGTTGGCCACTGGATTGTCAATTTGAGAATCTAACCAACGCTCTTCGCGCGCAAGGCCCGATTCTGAGGTCTGCCATTTGGATTCACTCAACTTTCGAGTCAGCGCACTGAAACTGGCCGTCCAGCCGGCATTGGGCAATATGCGCGATGGCGATCTTGCAGCAGTTGCAGCTTCTACATTGACAGATTTCGATGGCTCATACAGCTTTGCATTTGCGTCGGGCGCATGAGTGACTTGAATGTCATCGCACAGTGCCCACACCTGTAATTTTTCTTGCAAATCATCAGCAGTCTTTCGCTGCAACAAAACACTCAAAGCACTTTGGGCTTGTGTCTCTTTGCTTTTGAAATCACCTTGACGTTTGGCAACGCCTATCCACATGGCTTGCTGTGTCCGCGTGAAAGCCACGTACAACAAACGAATGTCTTCTTGCAGGCGTTCTTCAACTGTTCGAAGTGAGTCGTCTTTGTCTTCCCTGAAATTGGAGACAAAAGGCAAAAACACCAAGGGGTATTGCAAACCCTTGGCTTTGTGAAAGGTGATGACTTGGACCAATTCGGCATCTGTTTCAAGACGCATTTGTGCGCTCTCACCTTGCGCCTGAGGATCTGCCAATTGATCGGTTAGGAAACGCAGCAATGCAGATTCACCTTGCAACTGAAGGCTGGCCGATTGGAGCAATTCACCCAGATGCAAAAGATTGGTCAAGCGCCGTTCAGCGGTATCGCCCTCGGCTTGCATGCGCCTGCCGATGTCTTGTTCGTGCACCATTTTGTAGAGCATCGGCAAGAAGCCTTGTCGTTGCCAGGTGTGGTGCCATGCATTGAAACGCTCCACCCAAATGTCCCAGGCTTCTTCTGCACGGAACACTTGCTCTATTTCAGGCAAGCTGAGGCACAAGGTGCGAGTGGTGAGTGCAGCGCGCAGCAACTTGGCATTGCGCGCCTGAATGACTGCTTCCAAAATGCAAGCCAAATCGAGTGCCTCGCGGGTGGCATACACACTGTCACGGTCTGATAAGTAGACGCTTCGGACACTCCGCTGTGCCAAGGCATGGCGGATTTTTTTGGCTTCTTGACCATCCCTGACCAAAACCGCCATGCGGCCAGGTTGGGTGATGCCTTGATTCAAGAGCATGACCATTTGGGTCGCGCAAATCTGCGCCATGTCTTCACCGTATTGCGCGCCACTCAAGGGTTTGTCGGAAGCCAAATGCCATACCGTGAGCGCTGGCACTTTTTGGCCATTGGCTAAGAAAAGACTTTCTGCCTTGGCGGGTGTGGGTGTATTGACACGCTCAAACGGCACTTCACCAAAAGGGTTCTGAGCATTTTCAAACAAATGGTTAACAGCATTGACCACTTCTCGACTGGACCTGAAATTTTCCGTCAGCGTCCAAATGGATTCAGCCGCATGCCTTGCGTTCAAGTAGGTTGGTAAATCGGCACCACGAAAACTGTAGATGGCTTGCTTCGGATCGCCAATCATCAAAAATGCGCTGGCCTTTTCATTTTCCGCATGGACCTCACTGGCCGTCCCTTGACTGACCCAACTTGACCAACTGTAAATGCGCGACAATGATTCATATTGCCAGGGGTCGGTATCCTGAAACTCATCGACCATGGCCACAGGGAACTGCTCGCGAACGATCTGAGGCAGTCGACTGCTTGGTGCGTGAAGTGCAGCGTGCAATCGTTGTAATAAATCTGAAAAATCAAAGCTGGCCAAACTTCTTTTTTGCTGCAAATAGGCACGGCCCACTTTGAGAGCCGCGTGTTGCAACAGATTAACACCGACTTCAGGCTCAATTTGACGCTCAGCCATCCAATGACCGATTGCGGTCCAGACACCGTGAGAGTTGTCAATCGGATTGGCACCGTTCTTTAGGCCGGCATTGAGCTTTTCAAAGGTAAATTTAGAAAGTGCATCCATGTCTGCCTCTTCGCCAGAAGCCCAGTCCGAAAGATGGCGAAGGAAGTACCCGTGTTTGTTGAATCGGTAATGATTTCGATTCAAATCATTTTCAAGCGCCTTGTTCAATAAGTCGATTGCGTTAGGCATGTTGCTTAACAAAAGTTGCCTGGCTTGCGCTTCCAAATGCAAAACACGCTCTTGCCACTGTGCCCAGGCGAAAACCAATGTTTTTGGATCTGGATCTTGAGATGCATCAGGAAACCCACCTGGTGACTTCTCAAATTTTTGCCAAAGCGATTGAATATTTTTTAGCAAAGCTTCGGGTGATCCACCCAAATCCTTCAGCGCACCCAGGTGCTTGACCTCCAGTGGATACACATATTCCCGCCAATAGTCCTTTACCAACTTCAACTTCATTGCAGGTGCATCGTCTAAGCGCTTTTGATCAAACAAACTCTGGCTGTCAAACGCATGTTGGCGCAACATGCGACTTGACCAACTGTGAATGGTGTAAATGGCTGCTTCATCCATCCACTGAGCAGCTTCTTCTAAGCGTACAGCGTGCTGCGCATTTAAATCTGTGCCCAAGCTTTCTTGAAGGTGTTGCAGAAAGTCATCAGCATCTTGAGTCTGCCCCCTGAAGAATTGAGCAGCCTGTGCCAATCTCTCGCGAATGCGGTCTCTAAGCTCTGCCGTGGCGGCATCGGTAAAGGTCATTACCAAGATTTGAGGCGGCATGAGGCCATGCCCTGACCATCCATGACCCAGAATGAGACGCACATAAAGCGCGGCCAATGTCCAAGTTTTGCCAGTGCCAGCGCTAGCCTCAATGAGTTGAATGCCTGTTAAAGGCAATTTAAGCACATTGAGCTTTTTCGTACTCAATTCACTCATGACTCACCGCCTTCAATTGAAGCTACATGGATCAAATCGCCATACAAAAGGGGAGCCCAGTTTGGAAGTCCTTCAATGAGAGGATCAAAATTGTCGAAAGATCTTTGGACATACAAGGAACGCGCCCAATCAGTGCCATCAGAAAAACCATCTGAAAATTCTTTGCGCGCCTTGTCCAAGACCAGCTCAATGATATTGCTACCTTCGACTTCTTTGTCAGAATGCCCATTTCGCATTTGCTCCAACACAAATGCCAGACCTGCTTTCAAAGTGATGGGCAAAGGACGGGTCCATGCCTGCGCATAAACAGCCAGCCACTGTGCCAACAATTGTTTGGCAGCTTGAGTCGACATGGCGGGTAACACGGCCACACCATCAAGTCCAACGGCCACTGATTGGACTGTCCAGTCTGCAGCGCTTAACAAAACATGGTTCGGCCATAGGTTGAGCAAGACATCGACACGGGCTGACTGTTTGTCTTTTTGACCTGTGGCCACCGCACCAGGTCGCATGATCATTTGCAGTGCTGAAACCTGATCACATTCAATAGGCAATTGATGAGAGGAATGCAATTCTTGGCGCAAGCCAGCGATCTCGGCGCTGATGCGCACATCTCCCCAAGGCATCGCAATCACAACAGCAACTGATTGAGTCGGCAACTTTTGCGGATACTGCTCTACATAAGTGGCAGCTCGGTCAATGACGCGAAGTGCCGCATCGTATTGCTGTTTCAAAACTGTTTGCCCCGAAGCCCCCATTGGCAAATGACCCATCAATTTTTCAGCTTCGAGTTGCAGCTCGATGTCATCGGCTTCAAGCAAACGGCGGCCCAACGAATACCTGTCAAGTCCATTGAGATAGAAATTCTCATCATCGATCAAGGCCTCTTCAGGTCCATAAAGCGAAACACCCAAACGACTGCGCCAGTAAACCTCTACCGGTTGCTTTAGCAATCGCATGCATTCCTGAATCGGCCATTCCAAAATAGATGGAAACTCGGAACTGGCCATTTCTATAGCAGTCGACGCAGATTTGCATTCAGAGTCAATTTTCTGCGCCCTCTCCCAATCGTCTGCATAGGTAAAAAACTTTGACTTGGGTTCGAAGTATTTGGCAGAAAAAGCTTGCAAGGGCTGCAAAACGGCACCAAGCTCAGGCGAGAAACGGGCCTTTAAGGTATCGCGCAATTGAGCGACCAATACGGACGGGGGCATCCTCTGATTGTCTGTGGACCTGCGTCCTTGCCAACTGATATAAAGCTTTTCACGGGCTGATAAAAAGGCTTCCAAGAACAAGTATCGGTCGTCCTCGCGGCGCGAACGATCGCCTGCTAGCCAATGGTTTGTCATCAAATCAAAGTCGCGAGGCGTGCTTTGGCGGGGATAAGCGCCATCGTTCATGCCCAACAGACACAGAGCCTTGAAGGGAATGGCGCGCATGGGCATGAGCGTTGAAAACTGTACACCACCCCCAAAGAAGCGCTGCTGCAGACCAGCCGATTCCAGGCCCGACAACCAATGCTCACGAACTACCGTTAACGGCAAGGGCTCTGACAAACCAGCCTGCTCACACAAGGATTGCCAATGCGTCAATTCCTGCTTTAAGCGCAACAGAACGCGCTCATCAGATTCGCTTTCGGCTTTGAAAAAGCGCGCCAACAGTTTGTGCATCACCGAGCACCATTCTGCAGGTGTATGTGTGGCGTTCAATTGAGTCAAACTGATGGCAACAGCCTCCAGCCAATCCGCCAGATAGCCCACCTTTAAAGCACTTAAGCCAGATACTTGAGGCAAGGGCAAAACGCCCTGCCATGACCCTGTGCCCTCGGTTTCCCCAGCGGCATAACCCAGTATCAATCGTTGCAAGCCATAGGCCCAAGTGTTTTGTAACGCATTGGGCATGCTGCTGGGCACACCCCATTTCTGGCGGTGGTTTGGGTCCAAGCCCCAGCGCACAGCAGCAGCCTGAAGCCAACCCTTCATGGTTTGAACATCTGCCTCGTTCATTTGAAATTGAGCGCGAACAGCCGATATTTCAAAGAGGCTGAGCCACTCCGACAAGGTGACCCTTGCCTCTGGCAAGTTCAACAAAAACTCAAGTGCTTGGACCAGCGGCAATTGGCGAGGCGTGGTGTCTGCAACTGAAAAAGGAATGTGCCGAGGATGATGAACTGGAAAGCGGCCAAACACTGCTTGAATGTGAGATGAAAAGGAGGCCATGTCGGGCACCATGACCATCACATCTGTTGGCTTCCAGCTTGGGTTCTCATCAAACCAAGCCCAAAGTCGGTCGTGCAAAATTTCAACTTCACGCTGCGCTGAATGCGCTTGCACCATTTGAATGCTGCCATCGTCAGCCAAAGTTTCAGGATGCTCAGGCATGGCATTCAAATTCAAAATATCAGATTGAATTTTCCGTAATCGCGTGGCAGAAGCTTGTTCAGACGGGTCAACAAAAAAAGTTTGTTTGCTCATGAGGCTCAAGGCGTTTTCAGGCTGGTCAAATCGCTCTAGGGCGTGCAAATAGTCTCGACCTTGTTGCCCCCAAGAGGAAAGCAGTGAATGTTTCTGAGCGACCAGGTCCATGTCATGGCCCCAATATTCTTGGCAAGGGTTTTGGACCATCATGATGACTTGACTCCAGCGACCCAAGGCGGCCAAAGCCTCCACCACTTGCATTGGCAAGTTAGAAATTCCAAAGACCACGATGCGAGGCGGCAAACCGTCTGGTTTCAAGGCACCAAGTTGCTGAACCTTGCGGATGAATTGCGAATGCACGTCTGCCCGAGAAAGGCATTGAGAGGCAAGCTCAGGGGCTTGGGTTTGCAACACATCTTGCTGCAACAACTGCCACAACTGTGCTTGCCAAACTTGGTCTGGCGGCATGGCTTTGCGCTCGCCATTGTGCTGCAATGCAAATTGGCCATTGGCCCAATCAGTGAGCCAATCTGCACGGTAACTTTGATAGCCATCAAACACATCGGCAACTTGCTGTGCCAGCTGATACCTTTGGCGTCCGAGCTGATCGTCTTTGACGTAGGACAGCAAGGGCGCTATTTGCTGTGACTGTGCAAACCCTGGTAGCAAGCGCCACAAGCGCCAAACCAAAGCCTGTTTATCAAAGGGCATGGCCGCTGGCACTACCGCTTGACCCAATACCAAACGGTACATGCGCCAAATAAAGCTAGAAGGCAATTCCATTTGAGTGGCTGCGCAAATGCCCATGGCGCTGTCGTCTGCCAAGGCCATCTCAAGCCAGTGCTTCATGCCGTTGCTTTGCACCAGCAAAGTTTCTGGCACCAGGGGCGGCAATGGTTTGTTGCGAAAAAGTCCAACCGTGAGATCGCGCAGGTCTTCTAAGCGGTTGCCATGGAAAACCATGAATCCGGGTTGAAATGCGTTGGCCATAAAGGGAGGGCTTGCTTCTGTCCGTGAGTCTTGTTTGAATTATCGACTTAGCGCTGGCTCATAAGCTGAGCCTTGCTATAAAAATTTGTTCAAAATCCTCTGAAATTCATCGGCTGAAACAGGTTTGATGAGGAAGTCCTGCATCCCTTCTTTTTTTGCAAGCACACGATCTTCATCCAAGACGTGAGCAGTCACGGCCACGATAGGGGTCACCTTCAAGGCTTGCGTCACTTCAATGAGTCTAATTTCGCGGGTCGCTGTTAATCCATCCATACCAGGCATTTGCAAATCCATCAAAATCAAATCGTAGGAATTGGTCTGAATTTTTTGCACTGCGGCTTCACCGTTGTCTGCAATTTCGACGGTGCAACCCAACTTTTCCAAAGTCCATTGAGCCAATTTCTGGTTCATAGGCGTATCTTCAACGACCAGTATTTTGCCTTTGTATTTGGTTTTCAAAGAGCTGGGTTTTGAAATTTCCTCACCCACTTCATCTCGTTGCGTCATGCTTTTGATCGCACTCTGGAGTTCTAGCCCTGTGACGGGCTTGTACAAATTCAGGACACGAACCCCTAGAGTTCTGGCCAATGCACACAAATTTTGGACGTCATGATTCAAACCAAAATCAGATAACACAACCCAAGACAAGCTTCGCCACTTGGTCGCTTCCTGAGCCAATAAATAAGCGGGCTCAATGTAGGCCAACATACTGTGGTCAATGACCCACAGTGTTTGACGGTAAAGACCTTGTTTCAACCAATCTCCCAAACAAGACTGCAATGCCACGGGCGTCACAATTTCGAGAGGTTTAATTTGTTGAGCTGCCAATAGATTTCTCAAAATTTCCCGGGCAAAGGGATTGGACTCAACCAAAACCACGTCCACCGAATTCGAAATAGCGCTGAAACCAGTGGAAATTTGTTGCTTCGAAATGATTTGATTGTCCAATAATTCTGGCGAAGGCGTTTCAAATGTGGCCGTGAATGAAAAGGAGCTTCCTTCGCCCAGACGTGATTGAACATTCATTTCACCATGCATGAGTTGCACCAAATTCTTAGCAATCGAAAGTCCCAGACCGCTGCCACCATATTTGCGGTTAACTGACGCATCAGCTTGGCTAAATGGGGAAAAAATAAGCTGTATTTTTTCGGCCGGAATGCCAATCCCCGTATCAGTCACCTCAAAATCACACACCACTTGATGATCACTGACAGCTCTTTTTCGAACACTCAACTTGACCCAACCCTTTTCACTGAATTTCAAGGCGTTGCCCAGTAAATTTTGCAATACTTGCCCAAGTCTTAAGGGATCCCCCATCAGTAACTGTGGCACATCAGGCTCTATGTCCAAGTACAAATCAATTTTTTTCTGCTCTGCCTGAAATGCGAATCCTTTAAGAGCCTGCTGGCAGGCTGTATGCAAATCAAACAAGGCTTGATCCAGCGTGAGGCGATTAGCACCTAACCTTGTGAAATCCAAAATATCATCAATCAGTCGCAAAAGACTTTGCGAGGCTGTTCGTGACATTTCCAGATAGTCTTTTTGCTCTGGATTCAAACGAGTACCCAATGCGAGCTCTGTCATCCCAACCATGCTGTTGATGGGCGTCCTTATTTCGTGACTCATTTGAGCCAAAAAGGCCGATTTAGCTTGGTTGGCCGATTCAGCAGCATTCAAGGCCTTAGACATACCAAGTCGATCTTCTTCCCTTCGCACCCAAATAAAGGCCACCTTGCGCGTTAACAAGTAGGTTGCCAGAAGCATCAAAACAGACATGCCAATGATGTCTATTGAAGAAAGCCACCACTGGGCTTCTAAACGGCTTCGAGAAATAGCGACAGCCACAGTCAAGGGCAGTTGAGGCGCTGTTCGATAATGAACATCTAACTTTTCTTTGGCCTGACTAGCATCTTTTTGCGTGTCAAAGTACCGGCCAAAATCTTGATTCTTTGCAACCAGCTTGACAGCAGGCATGTCCGAAAAAACTTCGTCATGAGGGTACCATCGGTCTGAACTGCTGGCCAAAATTCGACCTGCGTAATCGAATACGTAAACCGCATCCCATTGAGCTTCGACAGAGTCAGCAAAACCTACAATCAAATCATGCGGATTAATTAAAACCAACCAACGAACCACTTGGCCATTAGCACGTTTCATGCGCATTGACAATGGCAAAAAGGCGATGTCTTTCAAGCGAATATTTTTTCGGTTTAAGTCAAACAAATTGCGAGCAGGCTGCCATCGACCTGCCGCCAAATCGCTCCCAACATCTCTCTCTAAGCCAAGTTGCTGCCAACTCACAAACTGATTGACCATCCCATCCTCAGAACTGGCCAATACCCAACCCTCTTCTGTCAGCATAGACAAAGAGCGAATGAAGCTGGATTTCTCGATGGCGGATTTGAGCTGGGATTGAGTTGGCGAACTTGAAGTTGACCACTGGTTTGCCACCGTCATGATGGCGCTAGACGACTCTAATGTTCGGCTGACATGATTAAATAAGATACGTGTCAATAAATCACCGCGTGCTTCGCCTCGAACTAAGGTGTCTTGCCTGTCTTTCCAAAGGTAGATTCCTGCCACCAAGACGATGAACACGGCGACAGCAACCCCAAATCGATAGACCCCCAAAGACGCAGGATGCAGGGGAAGTGGCGGATTTTGGAGTGGCTTACTTTTCACACTTTTGACCCATTATTTCAGCAACACAATGGGCTCAAGATTGTTTGTTTTAGCGAACTGAAGCAAGCGCCCATTTTTTTTGATACGGCTCAAAAAAGCATCGACTCTCATTTGCAAACTGTGATCTCCTTTTGCAAAAGCGTATGCGTACTCGGTGGTAATCATGCTACTTGGCGCTGGAATCACAGCAGCCCAATCAGTCAAGTCAATCATTCTTAAACTGTAGGGATAGTCAGTCATGAAGGCATCGGCTCTACCTGATAAAACTTCTTGCTCTCTGGTTCCAGGCGGCTGAACTTTAAGCAGTCTCGCTTTTTTCAAAGACTTTGACATCACACTTTCTACGATCGTCCCCGCAGCAACTGCAATGACACGCCCCGATTGGTCTAGGCTATCCCAGTTGTGAAGACCCTCTTTGTTTTTCAAGGTGACTGCAAACAGACCACTTTTGAGGTATGACTGAGAAAAAAGTAAGCGAGCCTGCCGCTCTTCAGAGATGCCAATGGCGTGGGTTGCAATGTCGCAGCGATCTTGCTCAAGTGATTCATAGAGTTGCGCAAAATTGCTGTCTACATATTGCAACTTAACTCCGAGTTCCCACGCCAAATCCTTCGTAATGGCGATGTCTATGCCACTGAGTTCTCTTGTTTTGGCGTTTCGATAGCTGATGCTGTAGTACTCGGGCCAAATACAAGCACGCAATTCTTTATTGGCTAAAACACGCTCGAGTCGGGTGGTTTGTGCCAATGCCTGGTCGGACATAAACAAGCCCAGCGTCAAAACAGGCAGGTGAAGAAAGTTAGACACCCCGAATGACACCCAAACCGGCCATTTTTTAGCCCTAAAAGCCGAAATTTTAAAAAAATTCATGTAGAAGAATTCAATAGTTTTTGTATTTACTTTAAATTAAACACCAAAAAGCTCTTTAAGTCTTAATTATTCAACCTTTAGAATTAATTTGTGAGTTTACAAATTCGTGCGACAATCCGCTTGTTGCCGCCTCCAGTTGCCGCAACATCAGCACTTCTGCTGGGGTTTGACCCAGGCACCCGCCTGTGGTTTCCATACCCACCTGTGAATCCCATCGG
>Ga0209355_1000290_pt1 | contig 30957 bp, 18 predicted proteins | sample LauGreSBDMM110SN_3_FD_187563 | JGI IMG/M metagenome (GOLD analysis project Ga0209355, IMG submission 187563) | Freshwater lake microbial communities from Lake Michigan, USA - Sp13.BD.MM110.SN (SPAdes) (version 2) | ecosystem: Environmental > Aquatic > Freshwater > Lake | place: Lake Michigan... | reverse complement strand
AATCTTATAGATTACTCCCTACTGGCGGTCTTGCACGGGCGAGACACTTGTTGAGCCTTGTGGGAAATGGATGGCGAAGGTACATTAGAATGGTGAGATGGCAAAAAAAATGAGTCACTCAATTTGCATGAATGACTCATCGTATAAATATATTGATAATCAGCTATTTAACTAGCTTGAAGCTTTCTTTTTACCGCCTGCTTTTGGTTGAAAAATGGCAAACATTCTTTTACCCTCCAACTTTGGCATACTTTCCAAGGTTCCTGCCTCTGCTAAACGTTCTGCAAATTTCAATAAAAGCAACTGGCCTCTGTCCTGAAACATAATCGCGCGTCCTTTAAATTGAACATAGGCTTTAACCTTATTACCATCCTGTAAAAACTTCTCCGCGTGTTTTGCTTTAAAATCAAAATCATGGTCATCAGTTCCAGGAGTAAAACGAATCTCTTTAATCTCAGATTGCTTTGAATTCGCTTTCATTTCCTTCTCCTTACGCTTTTTCTCGTAAAGAAACTTTTTGTAATCAATCACTTTACATACTGGCGGATCAGCTGTTGGCGAAATCTCCACTAGGTCCAAACCTTGATCAGCAGCGATTTTCAACGCTTCTTGGGTATTATATACACCCACTGTTATATTATCACCAACTAATCTAATTTGGGGAACACGAATACGATCATTAATACGATGTTCTGGTTCTTGTTGTCTTTGAAACCTGGGGTTAAATCTGGGTCCTCTGTTCGGTAATGCCATTAAGTAATTAAAAGTTTATTAAGTTTAGTAAAGATAGTCATTGTTATGATATGACCCTTTATTCTTATTTTTTTTAAAAATACACATTTTTTATTCTGCCGGAGCCAATCTTTGCGCAATTTCATCCACCACCTGCGCTAAAAATGCAGATTTGTCCAACATCCCCAAATCACCCTTCCCTTGTCTGCGGACGGATAATTTATTTTCAGCCACCTCTTTTTCACCAATCACCAACATATAAGGGACTTTCATGATTTCGGTATCTCTGATTTTTTTGCCGATTTTTTCATTGCGATCATCAATTGCCACACGCACACCTGCTTTTTTTAATTCCGCCAATACCGTTTCAGCATAGGGCATAAACTTATCACTAATCGGTAAAATTTTAACTTGCATTGGGGCTAACCAAACTGGAAATTTACCAGCATAATGTTCTAACAAAAATCCAATAAACCGCTCATGTGTTCCTAAAGGAGCACGATGAATAATTAAAGGTGTTTCGGGTTCATTGTCCTTATTGGTAAAATTCAAGTTGAAACGTTTGCCTTGCGCAAAATCAACTTGATTGGTTGCCAAAGTAAATTCACGGCCAATGATACTCCATATTTGAACATCAATCTTTGGTCCATAAAAAGCACCTTCGTCCTGCACTTCGACAAATGGTGTTCCTGTTTCAATTAATACCGCACGCACCATGGCTTCTGTTTCCAACCATAATTCAGGTTCGTTAATATATTTTTGGCCTAATTTTTTTGGATCATGCAAACTTAATCGCATGACATATTTTTCAATGCCGAAAATTTTGAAATACTTTAAATACATTTCATTCACTGCTCTGAACTCCTGCGCAAATTGTTCCTTCGTGCAATAGATATGTGCATCATTCATATGCAAACAACGTACACGCATTAAACCAAACAACTCCCCACTTTGCTCATATCTATAACAGGTTCCATATTCTGCCAAACGCAGTGGCATGTCCTTATAGCTCTTTGGTTCAGCATCAAAAATTTTATGGTGATGCGGACAGTTCATTGCTTTTAAATAATACTTAGTACCATCTAATTCCATTGGCGGAAACATACTGTCCTCGTAATAAGGTAAGTGTCCACTTTTAATGTACATACTTTCCTTTGCGATATGCGGTGTTACAACTCGCTTATACCCTGCAGCTTCTTCTGTTTCTTTTGCTAAGCCTTCTAATTGTTCAATAATGATCGTACCATTCGGCATCCATAATGGAAGCCCTGGACCAACATCATCATCCATGGTATAAATGCCTAGTTCCTTCCCTAATTTTCTGTGATCTCTTTTTTTCGCTTCTTCTAACAATAATAAATAATCATCTAATTCTTTTTGATTCGGGAAAGTGATGCCGTAAACCCTGGTCAACATTTTATTTTTTTCATCTCCTTTCCAAAACGCACCAGCTATATTGGTAATTTTAATTGCTTTAATAGCCCCCGTATTTGGGATATGCGGCCCACGACATAAATCCGTAAATGCACCTTGTGTATAAAAAGTAATTTTACCATCTTCTAATCCAGATAATAAATCTAATTTGTATTCATCGTTTTTTTCTGTGAAATAAGCAATTGCTTCTGCCTTAGACATTTCCTTTCTTACATATGCATTGGCTTGCTTTGCTAATTCATTCATCTTTTTTTCAAGCAATAACACATCTTCTTCTCTGATCGTTTTATCGCCTAAATCAATGTCATAATAAAAACCTTTTTCAAGAGCGGGTCCTACCCAAAATTTAGCCCCTGGAAATTGCATCTCCACCGCCTCTGCTAATAAATGCGCAGAAGAATGCCAAAATGTATTTTTACCATCAGCGTCATCCCAGGTTAATAATTTTAAAGCAGCATCAGTTTCAATAGGTCGCGTGGCATCATAAACCTCCCCATTGACCGAAGCAGCTAATACTTTTTTAGCCAAGCCCTCACTAATCGACTTTGCAATACCTAAAGCAGTAATCCCTTTTTCGTAAGGACGAACTGCACCATCTGGAAATTGAATCTGAACCATATTTTTGTATATAATATAAGATGCCAAAGGTAACAAATGCGGTTCATATTTTATACATAGCTTTGTAATATGAGAAGCTTATTATTTTTAATGCTCGCCCTGGCCCAATTTAGCCCCTTGCATGCGCAAGAATTAACGGGTAAATGGAAAGGCTACTTTATCCCTAATAATGATCCTGAATCGCGCATCTATATTTATGAGGTTGAAATTATAGAAAATGAGAACCATGATTTAAGCGTGGTTACCTACACCAATTTATCTGGCAATTTTTCAGCAAAAGCGATTGCCACTGGTTTTTATTCTGTCAATACAAAACTGGTGAGCATTAACGAAACAAAGTTTGAGGACATCAATATTGTGGGTGATATGCAAGCTTGTTTAATGATGAATTTTTTAACCTTTACCAATAATCGTGGCAGGGGAATATTGCAAGGCACTTATATATCCAATAATGAAAAAGGCACTAGAGATTGTGGTGGCGGAAAAGTGTATTTAGAAAAAGAAGGCGTAATTAAAAAAATTGTAAAACCGGTAGTTAAACCTAGCGGAAATAATGCACTTGCAAAAAATGAGAAAACCCCTATTGCAACCATAGCTGCAAATAAAACAAGCAACGCAATTAAAACTACAGCTTCAGTTGTAGCCAAAAAACCTAGCACGGTAGTTATTACAAAGGAATCCAGTACTACTATTATCACAAAATCTAGCGGTAATCCGATTGCAAATAATGTTGGAAATAATATCACAAAAATAAATACAGTAGCGCAACTAAAATTGCCCGCACCAACTATCATTAGCTCGCCAGTTACTGTTAAAAAAGAAGGATCCGCGGCAATTCCGCAAACGGCCTTGAATACTTCCCTTTCGTCCAATACGCCTATCACAAAAGTGGCCGACCCCATTGTTATTAATACTTTCCCTGCTACAAAAGATTCAGAAACAAGTATGTCAACCAAAGAAGTTAAAAGCGAGTCACTTACTGGTAATAACAATCCTGGCAATAATAATGACGAAACACTCCCTTGGGTTTTATTAGGCAGAGAGAATAAATTAATTAAAAGGGTAACTACTACTAGTAAAAAAATAAGCCTTGACTTGTATGATAATGGGACTATCGATAACGACACCATCATCATATATGACAACAACAAGGTAATTGCGAACTTAAAAAGACTTAGTTACAAAGCGATCCATATTGACCTTGAATTTACCAATGGGCAACACGATATCATTATTGTGGCCCATAATATGGGATCGATACCTCCAAATACCGCCTTGGTAGTGCTTAATGATGGCAATAACAGACAGGAGTTTTTCATCACCACAACCAATAAAGTAAATGCAAAATTTGAGTTTGTATTCAAACCCAGTGATTAAAATAACTAATTTTCTTGTAAAATATAATTAGCAGTAACTAACTCATTTTCAACATTATAATAGGGGTTAACTGTTTTTTTATTTAAAGAAATCCACAGCAATCCCTCTTCCTCCATATCCGCCTTATTGCCATTGGTATTAAAAATATATACCGCCTGTTTATTATACCCTACACTCCCTAATAAATGCAATAATTGAATACTCGCCATATTCACCGCCAGGTTTAATTCCTCCGGATATTGTTCTAATACGACCCCTTGTAATTCATCCTGTAAGTTCACCAACCCCGATTTAAATAAATTCAGCAAAAGGGTGTCCTTCGTGATAAATGAAATTGGCAAAGAATCACATCTTAAAATGACCGCCTTTGACTTTGCAAATACATCAGCAGTATCATTTTTAGCTAATCCCTGCAGTATTCCCTCGTAATCTTTGATGATTAAGGTGCACAAATCATCTAATTGGGGGTTGTTATTGGAAGCGACAAATGACCACAAATCCTTATGTACACCCTGCTTTTCAGGGCTATTACAGGCCACTACTAGGATGCTTAAAATGAATATATAAATCTTACCCATAAAATATTTTCCCAAATTTATACCAATTTACATACTCCAACTAGCTAACTTTGCGGTCTGAATTGAAAAAAATATGCTAATAGGATTACAAAATGTAACATTTGAGTTTGGCGCAAGGGCAATTGTGAGTGAAGCAACCTGGCATATTCAACCAGGCGAACGCATCGGATTAATTGGCTATAATGGTACAGGCAAGTCAACACTATTAAAATTATTAGTGGGCCAGTTAACTCCTTCCAAAGGAACTATTGAAAAAGGCCGAGATACAACCATTGGATATTTACACCAAGATTTGCTAAGTTTTGACACCAGCGAATCCATCACCGAAGTGGCATTAGGTGCATTTGAAAGAGTGCGTGAATTAGAAAAAGAAGTTGAGAAATTAGGGGTTGAATTAGAAGCCAATCCCGAGGACAATGATTTACTCATAAAATATACGGACGCTTTACATGAAATTGATTTGTTAGATGGGTATAATATCAATCATAAAGCAGAGGAAGTTTTACATGGTTTAGGTTTTACGACCAAGGATTTATCTCGTCCTTATTTGGAGTTTAGTGGTGGATGGAGAATGCGTGTTTTATTAGCCAAAATGATTTTACAACAACCCGATGTATTATTATTAGATGAGCCGACCAATCACTTGGATTTACCTAGTATTGAATGGCTTGAAAAATATTTGATCCACTACAAAGGCAGTGTTGTTATTGTAAGTCACGATAAATATTTCCTAAATAAAATGGTGAATAAAATTGTTGAGGTGTACCAACAACAATTAAATTTTTACACCGGCGATTACGAATATTATGAAGTAGAAAAAGAACAAAGGGTTGAAATTCAACAACGTGCATTTGAAAATCAACAAGACTATATCAGACAACAAGAAAAGTTTATTGAGCGATTTAAAGCAAAAGCATCTAAGGCGGCTGCTGCACAAAGTATACAAAAGCGTTTAGATAAATTGGATGTCATTGAAGATGTTCAAATTGAACGTCCTAATATTCGAATTAATTTTGCTGTAGAAAAAACACCTGGGAAAGTATTGGTTGATTTAAAAGGCGTTGGGAAAAGCTTCCCGAATGTAACCATATTGGATAACGCATTCGCTGAAATTGAAAGAGGTGATAAAATTGCGCTCATTGGTGCGAATGGTAAAGGCAAATCTACCCTACTTAGAATTGTTGCGGGTATGGAAAAGTTCGAAGGAGAAAGGGTTTGGGGACATAATGTTGATGAAAGCTTTTATGCACAGCACCAGTTGGAATCCTTAAATTTAAACAATACCATTTTACAGGAAGTACAAGAATGTGGCACTAAAAAAACTGATTTAGAACTTCGTGCGCTATTGGGTTGTTTCCTTTTTGGGGGTGATGAAATTGACAAAAAAATTAAAGTATTAAGTGGTGGTGAAAAAGCCAGGGTTGCACTTACAAAAACAATTATAAGCAAGGCCAACTTTTTAATGCTAGATGAACCGACCAATCACTTAGACATGGTCACCGTTGAGTTATTAGCAGAGGCTTTAAATAAATATGATGGTACTATTATTTTAGTAAGTCACGATCGTTATTTTATTTCTAAAACAGCGAATAAGATTTGGGAAATTGAAGATGAAAAAATTATAGAATTTAAAGGGGGTTACCAAGAATGGCTTGAATGGAAGGAAAGAATGGCGAAAGCAAAAGTTGCGACCACCGAGCCCGCAAAAAATACAAACGCCAAGGAAAACAAAAAACAATCCAAGCAAGAATCAGTCGTTAAAACTGCCGAACCCAATGTAGCTATTGATAAGGATTTGCAAAAACAAATACAAAAATTACAACGCGCCATTGCACAATTGGAGCATAATATTGAAATATTGCAACAGGAAAAATTAACGATAGAAGCCCAAATGGCGGATCCAACTATTTATTCTGACACCCAAAAGTTCCATGTAGTTGAAAAAAGCTACCAGGATAAAAATGCGTTGATTAGATCCATGAATAAGGAATATGAAATTGCCTTTAATGATTTGCTGGTTTTAGAAAGCAAATAGTACCTAAATGTTTTTATAGGTTTACGCAAACCCCTTCCCTTGATTTTGATCTATGGATCACCTTACATTTACTGTGTAGTAGTTACAGTGTGCAAAAACTAACGATATTTCGTGTTTTGTAGAAAAATACCCACAATTTATAATTTAATCTACAAATTAACCCCCAATTGATTAAATTTGTAGCTCCATTTGGTTAAGCCGCATTTGAATTCCAAATTAAAAATCAATGCATTAACCTACAATTGATTAGCATATGTCCACAAAAAAAGTGACCAAAATTGCCGTTCTGACTTCAGGTGGCGATGCCCCCGGGATGAACGCAGCTATTAGAGCAGTGGTTAGAACTAGTTTATACCATGGATTAGAAGTATTTGGTGTAGCAAGAGGCTATAATGGAATGATTGACGATGACATATTTCCAATGGATTCAAGATCAGTGGCTAATATCATTCAACGCGGAGGAACAATCTTAAAAACAGCAAGAAGCAAGGATTTTTTTGAACCAGAAGGCAGAAAAATCGCCTATGCAAATTTAAAAAAGAGAAATATTGACGGTATCGTTGTCATAGGTGGTGATGGTAGTTTTAAAGGCGCACAAAAGTTCAGTACTGAATTCGATATCCCTTGTATTGGAATTCCTGGTACCATTGATAAAGATATAGCAGGTAGTGATTTTACTATTGGATTTGATACAGCAGTCAACACTGCAGTAGAAGCCATTGATAAAATTAGAGATACCGCGGATGCGCATGACCGCTTATTCGTTGTTGAAGTAATGGGCCGAGATGCAGGATATATTGCCTTGCATAGTGGTATTGCAACAGGTGCTGAAAATATTTTGATTCCTGAGACTAAAACTGATATGAATGCATTAATTGCTGCATTGACTGAAAAAGAAAAGCGAAGAAAATTGGTGAACTTAATTGTAGTTGCGGAAGGTGATGAATTTGGTGGTGGTACACAGGTCGGAAATTTTTTAAAGGAAAAATTACCCAATGCAGATATTCGCGTTTGTATTTTGGGTCATATACAAAGAGGTGGATCTCCGAGTTGTTTGGATCGATTGATCGCAAGCAGAATGGGCTATCACGCTGTAGAGTGTTTGTTAAATGGAACACATAATGTAATGGTGGGGATTGAAGATAATAAAATGAAATATACCCCACTAGATAGTGCAGTAAAAGCAAAACAGAAAATATCAGAGGAATGGTTGAAAATCGTAAAAATATTAGCGAGCTAACTTTTTTACAAAAAAACTACTTATAAAAATTAAAAATAACCCCGAAAATATAATGAGCCAGCAGACAGCATTTAAAAACATACACCACAAAACAAAAATAGTTGCGACCGTTGGGCCAGCTTGCGATTCCTATGACCAATTAAAAAACTTAGTCATTGCTGGTGTGAATGTTTTTCGTTTAAATTTTTCGCATGGCAGTCATGAGGACAAAAAGAAAATTATTGACCATATTCGTGGCATCAATCAAGAATTGGGATGCAGTATTGCTATATTAGGCGATTTACAAGGGCCTAAATTAAGAGTGGGTGAAATTGCTGATAACAGATTAGAAGTTAAAGCGGGTGATATATTAACTTTCACGAATGAAAAATGTATTGGTACCCTTGAAAAAATATATGTCTCCTACCCTAACTTGGCGGGTGATGTAGTAGTTGGAAATACTATCATGATTGATGATGGAAAGATTGAAGTGATGGTAAGTAGTGTTGAAAAAAATGGGGATGTAAAAGTAAAAGTCACCTTGGGTGGTATTATTTCTTCCAAAAAAGGAATCAATCTGCCAGATACTAAAATATCCTTGCCTGCATTAACCGAAAAGGATTTGGAAGATACTGATTTCATTATCAAAGAACAATTAGATTGGGTAGCTTTAAGTTTTGTAAAAAGAGTGGCAGATATTGAAATGTTGCGAGACATCTTAATAAAGAATAATAGTAAATCAAAAATTATTGCAAAAATTGAAATGCCTGAAGCATTATCCAATATCAGAGACATCATCCATGCAAGTGATGCAATTATGATTGCACGTGGTGATTTAGGTGTTGAACTTCCAGTTGAAAAAATTCCTTTAATTCAAAAAGAATTGATCCGTAAATGTTTGCATCGAGCGAAACCTGTCATTGTTGCTACACAAATGATGGAAAGCATGATTGATAGAGTAAAACCCAATCGAAGTGAAATTACAGATGTTGCCAATGCGGTCATTGAAGGTGCCGATGCGGTGATGTTAAGTGGCGAAACGGCTACTGGTCAATTCCCAGTTTTGGTTATTGAGACCATGCGTAAAATTATACACGAGGTTGAATTAAATGGCTACAAATATAATCGTGCGGATGATTTTAAACCACAATCACATTCTCCTTCATTTTTAAGTGACGCTGTTTGTTATAATGGTTGTAAACTAGCCGATGATAGTGAGGCAAAAGCCATTATCGGTATGACCCAAAGCGGATACACTGCTTTTATGTTAAGCAGCTTCCGACCTAAAGCCCCTTTATTCATTTTTACAAAGGAAAAAAGCTTGGTTAACCAACTTAGCTTAAGCTGGGGTGTAAAAGCGCTTTATTACAACAAAGAAGAAAGTTTAGATAATATCATTAAGGACCAAATTTCAATATTAAAAAAACAAGGGTATGTCCAATCGGACGATGTGGTGGTAAATACAGGTAGCACGCCAGTTGAATTACACCTGCCAACGAATGTGATAAAAATCAGTAAAGTAGAATAATAAAATAATATTGCATGATTGAATTATTTGAAAAAATTCCAGTTAAGATATTCCCTAGCTCCAACGATGGGTCTATCATGGTAGCAGCTCAAATTGCAACACTCATTAAAGATAAGCAAGCAAAAAAAGAAAACTGTGTGCTTGGAATGGCTACGGGCAGCACCCCTATTTTATTATACAAGGAACTAGTGCGATTACACAAGGAAGAAGGTTTGAGTTTTAAAAATGTAATCAGCATTAACTTAGACGAATACTACCCAATTAATAAAACGTCCTACCAAAGTTATTGGAGTTTTATGCATCGTCATTTATTTAGCCAAGTTGATATTCAACCAGAAAACATTCATATTCCTAATGGCGAATGGGCACAGGATCAAATCAAGGAACTTTGTGCAGGTTACGAAGAAATTATAGAAAAATCAGGTGGGATTGATTTGCAAATATTAGGCATTGGTAAAAATGGTCATATTGGATTTAATGAACCAGGTTCAAGCTTCCATTCAAAAACCAGGATAATACATTTAGACCAACAAACAAGAATTGCAAACACCTACGAGTTTCAAGATTTGAATAAAGTGCCTAAACTTGCCATCACTGTGGGTATTAGTAGCATCATGAAAGCCAAAAAAATAATTTTATTGGCTTGGGAAAGTAAAGCGGATATTGTAGCAAAGGCAGTGGAAGGAAATATTACAGAACAAGTGCCTGCAAGTGTTTTACAAAACCATGATGATTGTACTTTTGTAATAGATGAAATAGCTGCTACCGATTTAACCAGACATAAATCACCTTGGCTTACAGGAAGCACTGACTGGACACCAGCGCTAATTAAAAAAGCAGTCATTGAATTAGCGTTAAAATTAGATAAAACAATTTTAAGCTTAACAGCAAATGATTATACGGAAAATAGTTTGGCTGACTTATTAGTTTTAAGAGAATCTGTTTACGATATTAATTTACAAGTGTTTTATATGTTGCGGGATACTATTACTGGATGGCCAGGTGGCAAGCCCAATGTTGTTATCCCAGCACATCCAGAACGGAGTAATCCTTTTCCAAAAAAAGTTTTAATATTCTCACCCCACCCTGATGATGATATTATAAGTATGGGCGGAACCTTTATGCGTTTGCAAGATCAAGGGCATGATGTTCATGTTGGCTATCAAACGAGTGGTAATATTGCAGTGACCGATGAATTTGTTACCCGGTTTTTAGACTTTGCTGTTGGTTTTGAAGATTTGTTTGGGATAGACAATAAAAAAAGTCAAGAAATTTTAATCAATGCACGTGCTTATTTAGCTGAAAAAAAATCCGACCATATTGATACTGCAGAAATCAGGGCGATCAAAGGACTTATTCGTCGCTGTGAAGCAAAAGCTACTTGTCGTTATGTTGGCTTGAAAGACGAGAACCACCATTTTTTAGATTTGCCTTTTTATGAAACTGGGGCCATTGAGAAAAAGCCAATGAGTGAATTAGATATTAAAATCACCATGGACTATTTAAATAAATTGCAACCGCACCAAATTTATTGTGCAGGTGATTTAGCGGATCCACATGGTACCCATAAAGTTTGTTTAGAGATCATATTTGAAAGCTTACGCCGACTTAAGGCATCTGGGGCAGAATGGATTAAAGATTGCTGGGTTTGGTTATATAAGGGTGCTTGGCAGGAATGGGATATTGCTGAAATTGAAATGGCCCTTCCAATGAGCCCAGATCAGGTATTAAAAAAGCGTTTTGGCATATTCATACACCAATCCCAAAAGGACAGTGTGCCCTTCCAAGGTACGGATGCAAGGGAATTTTGGCAAAGAGCAGAAATTCGCAATGCACATACCGCAGACATTTATGCACGCCTAGGATTGACCAAATATGCTGCTATTGAGGCATTTGTACGCTGGCATTATTAGAAATTAGTACCGATAATTGACTTTTTCCTTGGGGGAATGAGGTATTTCAAATATATTTGCACCCCCTATAACTAGGGAAATGGCTGCGTAGCTCAACTGAATAGAGTACCTCACTACGGATGAGGGGGTTTTAGGTTTGAATCCTAACGCGGTCACAAAGCCCCACGAGAAATCGTGGGGCTTTTGCATTCAAAGAGTCGCATAAAGCTTGCTTTAATGCGGCGATGAGAATGCAAAAGCAAAAACATCAGCGAAGCTGATGTTTTTAAAGGGCTTTGGGTAAGCCCAATACGAGAGGCTGCGCTTGAAAGCAGTGAAAGCGCCATCCAAAGATTCTTGAAAAAGCTGCGCTTGAACAAAGTGAAAGCGCCATCCAAAGATTCTTGAATAAGCTGCGCTTGAACAAAGTGAAAGCGCCATCCTAATATGAAAGAAATGCTAATATTCTTTTATCCCAAAATCATAATAGTAAACAGGCTTACCTACTGATGGAAAATTAAACTTAAGTGATAACTGATTCACGCCTACTTTAAGCAATTTCATCGCTTCATCAGAAAGTAAAGTTTCACTAATTTTTACCTCCGGATCATTCTTTAAAAAATTATTGAACTGCATCACATAGGCTCCGTTAATATAAACATCGGTGATCCCCGTATTACATGCGATCAAGGATAACTTTGATGGAACTGATGTTAAAGTGAACTCCTTATTTAAAAACAAACTATTTGTATTCCAAGGGGTGTTTACTTTGGGTATAATTTTATTTTCGACCCCAAATGGCGCTTCCCCCAATTTAAAATCGGATGTTGTTGCATTTTTAATCCAATCATTAGATGGCGCTGTAAAACTATAATTCCATTGTTGGGGTTCATTTATTGAAAGTGGCAAAATAAATTTACCAGTAATCGTTGGCTTAAAAAATTGTTCATGTAATGATGCAAAGGTTGTTTCAGGTAGTTTACTCACTTTACGATCATAAGTCATCCATCCACTTATCTCATCTTCCACATCACTAATTTGTGTATACACCACTGCATTTAAACCATACTTTTTAAGCTGGAACAAATCATCCAATAAAATTTTATACTTTTCTATTAATTCATCAGCTGATTTGACAATGCCTTTTTTAAAATCAATATTCCAATCGGTTTTGATTTTGGTTCCCCCTTTTAAATCTGTGGTCCATAAATGTCCTGGAATTAATAAATCAATACCGCCAGTCTCACCTAAAACCATTGCCCGATCATCATTTTTATTGACCAAGGCGATTGCAGGATGAATGGTATAATCATGAAAATCCCTGATATCCCCTACCTTCTTATCATGCCATCCACTCGCATTAATCACTAATCTAGTAGGATCCTTTGCTTTTAATGCTGCGGTTAATCTTTCGGTATCATATTGCCCCCAACTTTCATTAAATAACACCCATTGAATAATAGATGGATGATTGTACAATTGATCCACTGTTATATTATGTTCTAATTCAAAATCACTAGGATTCAAATTACTTTTCGTGTCAATAAATTTTGTTGGACTAACCATATCCTGCCAAACTAAAATGCCTAATTGATCACAATGATAATACCATCTTTCAGGCTGCACTTTCATATGCATACGATCCATATTTGCGCCAATCTTTTTTAAATAGGTAATGTCATATCTTAAGGCTTGGTCAGATGCAGGCGTCAAAATGCCATCCGGCCAATACCCTTGGTCTAGTGGCCCAAGCTGGTAAATGATTTCGTTGTTTAATAAAATACGCATATACCCTTCCTGATCACGCCCCATTGAAATTTTCCGCATACCAAAATAACTACTTACCTCATCCAAAACTTTATCATCTTTTACCAAACTTAATTTTAAATCATATAAAAAGGGAGTCGAAGGACTCCACAACTTTGGTTGATTTAATTGTAAAGAAACAGGTTCACCAATTGCAGCAATTGAACTTGCGATTTCCTTCCCTTGATCAAAAGCTTGAATTTTTAAACGAGCACCTTGCGTTGCACCAACTACTTTGGTTTGCAATGATATAGTTCCGTTATCAATATTGGGAATGATTTTTATACTTTCAATCGCTACCTCATTAGTAGGCTCTAACCATACCGTTTGCCAAATTCCACTAGTTGCAGTATACTTAGTCCTATTCCTAATGGCAGGTAAAGCTTGCTTACCAATAGGTTGCGACCCCTCATTGGTTGGATCCCAAACCACTAATTTAATTTCATGCTTTTCGTCCTTGTTTAAAAATCTAGCAATATCAAATTGAAAATGATCATATCCACCTTTATGCATACCTACATATTTTCCATCCACCCAAACTTTGGTTTCATAATCTACTGCTTCAAAATGTAAAATCAAATGTTTTTGATTCCAATTGGAGGGGATAGTAAAATACCGTCGATACCTCATTTGTTGCTTGCCCGTAATTGTTTCTTTAATACCTGATAGTGCGGACTCAACACAAAATGGGACTAAAATTTTACGAGCATAGTTAGTGGCTATTTTATTCGTATCAAGTTCTGTAATTTCAAAATCCCATAAGCCATTTAAATTAAGCCAATCGGTTCGTACCATTTGTGGTCTTGGGTATTCCTTCCATACATTTTCAGGGGTAACATCATTGGCCCAGTTTGTCATTATTTGGCCAGGAACAGGCGCCCAATTTTGCGCTTGAATAAATGAATATTGTAATAACAATAACAAACGGAAAATGACTTTTATTCTGTCTTTCATAATTTAAAAATTAGGGATAAACCCCAGTTTATTAACTCATTAAATATATATACTATTTATTGATTTTGATAAAATCAATACGTCGTTTACCATACAAATTAACTATCATCCCAATTTATACATGATTATAAAGTTTACTATGATAGAATATTTAGTATATTTAGTTAGATAAAGTATAACCCTTTACAAATACTTATTTAAACGCAACCCCTATGTCAATTATAAATAAAAAGTACCCTATCATAATTAGCTTCATTATTATAGTTGCTGCATGTAATAACAATACTTTCAACCCTCCTCAAGTTACATTCACCATGGAGGAATCCATGTTACCTGCATATGAAAAAGATATTGATCATAAAGGAATACTAAACACCATACAACGCAATCAAGAGGAGGCATTTATGGATGGAAAAAAAATATACAATAGAAATTGTGTTAATTGCCATGGCACACCCAAACAGGAAGGCTCCTTACCTACTGCATTTAAATATTGGAAGGATCAATTTAAAGTGGGTAAAGATCCTTATTCCATATACCAAACTTTAACAAGGGGTTATGGTGGAATGCCTCCTCAAACCACATTAACCCCTACTGAAAAATATAATGTCATTCAATATATAAGAGAAGAATTTATTTTAAAACAAAACAAGGCTGCTTACTTTAATATTGATTCCAATTATTTAGCAAGTTTGCCCACTGGTAAATCCACAGGGCCAACTAGCATTAAAAAAGAAGGTTGGGCTGAAATGGATTATGGAAATTTTTTAATCAATACCTACGAATTAGTTGAAGCCAATGCCAAGCCGAGAGAAATTTCAAGAGGCCCATCCCCATTAAAAAATGAAAATTTAGTGAATGCTAATTACGCATACAAAGGAATTGCTGTGCGATTAGATGATGGCCCAGGTGGTATTGCAGCAGGAAAAGCGTGGATGATATTTGATCATGATTTAATGCGTATTGCAGGCGCGTGGACAGGAAAAGGATTTATTGACTGGGAAGGAATTCTTTTTAATGGACAACATAATATTTCACCCCGAACCATTGGGGAACTACAGTATGCAACACCTGTGGGTCCTAGTTGGGCAAATCCAATAGACGGTTCATTTGTAGATACCCGATTTAAAGCAGTGGATAATAGAAGATTTGGGCCATTACCTAGAACATGGGCACAGTATAAAGGGCTTTATCACTATCAAGATAAAATAATTATTTCCTATAAGGTGGGAAATTCAGAGGTACTTGAAAAATTATCATTAGAAGGCACAACTGAATCTCCCATTTTTACACGCAGTTTAAATATGTCCGCTTCAACCACCAAATTAAAAATGAGGGTTGCACCCATCAATACCCATGTTGCGCTCATAGGTACTGATGCTGAAATAAAAAAAGAAAATGGTTTTTTTGTTTTAAATATTCCTGCTGCAAAAAAAATAAATATCAAACTATTAATCGCAAATAAAAAAATTATAAATTTTGAAGAATTATCAAAAAATTCAAAAAAACCAGAAAACCTTTTAGCTTATACTAATGGAGGTGCCCCACAATATGCTCAAAAGTTAATTACGAATATTACCAAAGGGAATCAACCTGGCGCATTTAAAGTGGACAGAATGGAACTTCCTTATCAAAGCCCATGGAAAAATCAAATGCGATTAAGTGGTATCGATTTTTTAGCGGATAGAAATAAAGCAGTCATCTGTTCCACCGATGGGGATGTTTGGTTGGTAGAAGGTGTGCTTCAACAAGAAGGAAAACTAACTTGGAAAAGAATTGCTTCGGGATTATTTCAACCCCTAGGAATTAAAATAGTTGATAAAAAAATATTTGTTACCTGCAGAGATCAACTTGTAAAATTGCATGATCTTAATGGGGATGAAGAAATTGATTATTATGAAAGTTTTAATAGTGATCATCAAGTAACCAATCATTTTCATGAATTCGCGATGGGCCTTCAAACAGATAAAGAAGGAAATTTTTACTATGCGAAAAGCGCAAGACATGCCCGAACTTCATTAGTTCCGCAACATGGAACGCTACTCAAAGTATCTAAAGATGGCCAAGAAACCAGTATTGTAGCTCACGGATTTAGAGCAGCCAATGGGGTGTGTATTAATCCAGATGGAAGTTTTATAGTGACTGACCAAGAAGGTCATTGGAATCCAATGAATCGCATTAATTGGGTAACACCCACCAATAAATTTTATGGAAACATGTTCGGATATAATGCTTCATCAGATAGTTCAGATACTGGCATGGAACAACCCTTAACCTGGGTGGAAAGAGATATGGATAGATCCCCTTCTGAATTACTTTGGGTGGATAGCAAGGCTTGGGGGCCGCTCAATGGAAGCTTACTTAGTTTTTCATATGGTTATGGTAAGGTATTTATTGTGCCCCATGAAAAGAAAGGCAATCAAATGCAAGGTGGTGTTTTTGAATTACCAATTGCGCCATTTTCTACTGGCGTGATGCGTGGTAGATTTAATCCAGGAGACGGCCAATTATATGCATGTGGCTTATCTGCATGGGGTTCAGCACAACCGGAATTAGGTGGATTTTATCGTATTAGATATAATGGCGAAAAAACTATTGTACCATTATCACTTAATGTATTAGCCAATGGTATTCGCATCCGTTTCTCTCATGAACTCAATAAAAATAATGTAGAAAATATTAAATCCTATCAAGTAGAAACATGGGATTTAAAAAGGTCTAGAAAATATGGCTCTGATCATTACAATACAAAAACACTGCTCGTTAAAAATGCAATTTTAAGTAAGGATAAGAAAGAAGTATTCCTAAGTATTACGGATTTAAAAACTACCAATGTCATGGAGATAACATTCCAATTTTTAGATGATAATGGAAAAATAGTTAAAGGACTTATTCAAAATACCATCAATCAAATTGGAAAATAATAACAACGGTTACTTTAAATCAACATTGCAATAATTAATTTTTAAAGCATCCATCACTGGCATATGTTTTTTAACCCTATTTGAAAATGCGGTGTAATTTTTTGGACGCTTGGGCGACCATCCAATTTCAGCTAAGGCCAATGCCCTTGGAAAAGTCATATACTCCGCATAAGCAGGAGTTCCAATATATTCAGTCCATAAATTGGCTTGTACACCCACAATATGTTTTGCTTCGGCTTCGGTTAATTCAGGTAAATCTGGCTCAAAGGAATAGCATTTTGATAAAGATAAATTACCCCCAATCGCCAATGGTTGTGTTTTAGGATCTGCTTGATAATAATCCAAATACAAAAAGTTATTTGGTGACATTACGACATCATGATTTAGTTTAGCAGCTTCAATCCCCCCAGCAGTTCCTCTCCATGACATAACCATTGCATTTGGCGAAAGTCCTCCTTCTAAAATTTCATCCCAACCCAACATCTTTTTACCTTTAGAGGTAATAAATTTATCAATTCTGCCGATAAAATAACTTTGTAATTCATGTTCATCTTTCAGTTTTAATTTTTTAATTAAATCCTGACAAAATCTACTTTCCTTCCATTGTTTTTTAGGACACTCATCCCCACCAATATGAATATATTGCCCAGGAAATAAAGCCATCACTTCCGTAAGTACATCCTGCATAAAAGTAAAAGTTTCTTCACGTGGGCATAAAACATCTTCAGATACACCCCACTTGGTAGCCACCTCGTAAATTTTATCTGGATTGCAACCCAACTGCGGATAAGCAGCTAACAATGCTTGCGAATGCCCTGGCATTTCAATTTCAGGAATAATGGTAACGAATTTTTTAGAAGCATAGGCTACCACTTCTTTAATATCCTCCTGTGTATAAAAACCGCCATAAGGTGTTTTATCAAATTTCATGTCCTTGTAAGCACCCACCATACTCTCCTTTCTGATGGAACTAATACTAGTCAATAAAGGATATTTCTTTATTTCTATTCTCCAGCCTTGATCTTCTGTTAAATGCCAATGAAACGTATTCAACTTATACACTGCCATTAAATCAATATATCGTTTGATAAAATCAACAGTATAAAAATGTCTACCCGCATCCAACATTAAACCACGATAGTTGAATCTAGGGGCATCTTCCACTTGGCAAGCTGGAACTGTTGCAATTAAATTTGACTTCGCCGCTGCATAAACTTGTGCAGGCATTAATTGAAATAAGGATTGTAATGCATAAAAAGCACCTTTGCCATTTTTGGATTGAATGGTGATATTTTTAGTGGTAATATTTAATTGATACGCCTCATCCCCCAATTGGTCATTTTGAACAAAAAAGATACCAGTTAATTTTAATGCACCTGCCTTTACAGGTAATACAAGATCAAAGGATGCTTTTAATTGTTCAGAAAGCATTTTAGCTACAGAAGAAATATCATTATCCTTAGCTATTACAGTAATAACCGTATTTGACTTAAATGAATATACCCCATTTGCAGGTATTAATTTTTGTGGCTCAGGGATGATTGTATACTGATTTTGTGAAAAAGCAGTTACTGAAATACAGGCAACTAAGAAGGTTAAAATGAATGATCTCATAAGATGTAAAATTTATTTAACAATATAATAAAATTAACTGTGATTACAAATCAATTAAATGAAATAGCCTATACATTCCCTAGTTATTGAAAAAAATAGTTAAACAATTGATAACTATCTCAAAATGTATTAATTTAATACTCCTAATTGAAGGATTTTACCACTTTTAACTATTTGAATTATGAAATTTTTATTCGCTTTATCCCTATTATTTTCAACAGCTGTTATAGGACAGAAATCAACTACAGAGTCATGGGAAACCATGTTTAATGGTAAAGACTTAACTGGATGGACACCTAAAATTAGGTATGCAGCAGCAGGCGAAAATGCTAAAAATACATTTCGGGTGGTGGATGAAAAACTAGTGGTGAGTTATGACCAATATGATACTTTTAATGAGCAATTTGGACATTTATTCTATAATAAAAAGTTCAGCTATTACCACATTAAATTGCAATACCGCTTTACAGGTGAGCAAGCCAAAGATGGCCCAGGTTGGGCTTATAGAAATAGTGGCATTATGATTCATGGACAATCCCCTGAATCCATCGGTAAGGATCAGGACTTTCCTGTATCTATTGAAGTACAATTATTGGGAGGCAATGGCAAAGAGAAACGTACCACTTGCAACCTATGTACGCCTGGAACAAATGTAGTCATGAATGGAAAAGTATTTACACCTCATTGTATTAATTCCACTTCTGACACCTATCATGGTGATCAATGGGTGACTGCCGAAGTGATTGTATTAGGAGATTCAATTGTACAACATTTTGCCAATGATAAAATGGTTTTGTCATACGAAAAGCCACAAATTGGTGGTGGAAATGTAAGTGGTCAGGAAACCATTTTTGGCACCAGTGGCCAATTATTAACAGAAGGAACTATTTCATTACAAAGTGAAAGTCACCCTGTTGAATTTAAAAGTATTAAAATTTTAAATTTAGAAGGCTGCATGGATCCGACTGCTAAAAATTATAAAACCTACTTTATCAAATCAAAACCTAGTGATTGTCGCTATTCTAAAAAAGAGAAATAGTACAAATTAATCCGCTTTATTTTTTCCTTTGACAAAAACTTTTACGTCATTATTCTTTGTCCAAAGCTCGTATTCTGCAATCATTTGATTTAATAATGCAGTATTCGTTTTTGCTAAATTATTGGATTCCGTCAAGTCCGTTGACATATCATATAATTCCCAATCGGCATCTTCTATATCTTTAACTATTTTCCAATTTCCTTTACGCATTGCCTTATTGCCAACATGCTCCCAAAAATAAGTTTCTGGTTGCATAGCTTTGCCATTCCATAAATAACTTAAACTTTGACCGGGTAAATTATTAATAGGCACGCCTGCTAATTCTAAACTGGTGGGTAATAAATCAATGACATGACCTACGCCCTCATTAAACCCAGGCTTGGCTTTAATTTTTGCAGGCCATTGTATTATGCAAGGAGTTATCATACCACCTTCATGCATAAATTTTTTGTACTTTCTGAATGGCGTATTGGAAACATTGGCCCAAGGATAATCATAAGTTACATAAGATCCTTTCGCGCCAATAGGTACATTTTTATCATTAAAATTCCGACCATCCACGTTTTCAGCACAGCCCCCATTATCAGACATAAAAACAATCAGTGTATTGTCGTATTGCTTATTTGCTTTTAAAGCAGCAATTAATCGACCAATATTTTGATCCATTCGATCAACCATTGCAGCATATACAGCCATTTTTCTTACCCATTGTTTTTTATCAGCCACCTTATCCCAATCTTCAATATCAGCTGGCCTTTCAGTTAATTGATAACGTTTGTCAATTAAACCTAACTGAATCATTTTTTTGTATCGATTCGTTCTTGTGATATCCCAACCCTGCTCATATAATTTTTCATATTTAACTATATCTTGCTCATACGCTTGAATCGGAAAATGTGGTGCAGTATACGCTAAGTATAAAAAAAACGGATTCGAAGCGTGGTTCTTTTTTTGATCATTTAAATATTGAATCGCATAAGTAGTAAATGCATCTGTTAAATAGAAGCTATCCTTCGGAATTTCATAATCCTTGTCATCTAATACAATGTGACGTTTCCCAATTTCTTGTGGAATAATTTCATAATAGCTAGAGGCTCCTGAAATTAAACCAAAATAATGCTCAAAGCCTCTTGTTAATGGCCAATGTTGTGAACGTTCCCCTACATGCCACTTCCCTGTCATATAAGTGTTATAACCATTGGCTTTCAAAGTTTCTGCAATGGTTGGATACTTTGGATCTAAATAACCCTGGTAACTTCCTGTTTGTATGGGCGCAGTTTCAGGGCTCACCATTTCACCCATACCTACCGTATGTGGAAACTGCCCTGTTAATAGAGAGGCCCTAGTTGGACAACATCTTGCATTATTATAAAAACTTCGAAGTTTAATTCCACTGGCAGCTATCTTATCCAAATTAGGTGTTTTAATTTCACTTCCGTAGCAGCCGATATCAGAATAACCCATATCATCCGCCATTATATAAATGATATTAGGTCGTTGGGGTATGGTATCATTTGCATGTGCAAACTGAGAACTAAATAAAAAAGCAAAAACCAATAATGTACTTTTCATGAATGAATTTATTTTTTTATAAAGGCTGGATTATACTTCCCTCTTTTTTTAAACCCTTCAAAAGGACGCATTAAACCAAAACGAGGATAACTGTCAAAAATATCACCATTACCTAATACACGAGGATCCCCCTGTGTTGTTAAGGATTGATCCAATTTACTTTTTAATTGCGTTTTAATTTTAGCTACACTAGCTTGCCCAGAAAGATCATTTAAACAAAAAGGATCTTTTAGGATATCATATAATTCCTCCGAATTCCTTTTCTCAAATCCCTTTTTGAAAAGCTTTGCAAAATTTGCTTTATTTTTTATCATGAATGATTTTGTGGGAGAATCATCAATATCATCATACCCTTCCAAAATCGGTTTCATATCTCCTTTCTTTTCTGTTAATTCCACTTTTTCTAAAATCGATGGATCACCTGCAGGCCATCGATCTGTTTTAAAATTTTCAATATATAAATAGTTATTCGTACGAATTGCCCTGGCTGGATAACCAACATTATCAGGCCTTGCATGCGAATGTCTTTCCCTCCCTGCTAAAATATAGGATCTTGAAGTATCAATGAATCCTGATTTATTACTAGAAAAAATAGGCACCAATGATTTACCAGTGATCCCCTCAAAATGTTTCACTCCTGCCATATCCAAAAAGGTGGGTGCTAAATCAATTAAACTAACTAAGTCATTTACCTTTCTTTGCTTGCCGTTAATGCCAGGGCCACTGATAGCTAAAGGAACATGTATTCCATATTCCTGTAAATTCGCTTTTGCATATGGAAAGGCCATCCCATTATCGGCAGTCACCACTATAATTGTATTTTCCAATTCGCCAGCAGCTGCTAACATATTTATGATCTTATCTAACTGCTTATCAAACCACTCAATTTCAAGCGCATAGTCAAGCATGTCATTTTTTACTACATCCGCATTCGGTAGAAAGGAGGGTACGGATACCCCATTGATGTCTAAGCCTGATTTTGCACCAGAACCTTCCTCATAATTACGATGTGGCTCCCTTGATCCATACCAAAAGAAAAATGGTTGATCCGCAGGTTTCTGTGATAAAAATTCTTCAAAATTAGAAGCATAATCCGTCTTACTTATCCCTGTTGTTGGCACCGTTGTAAATTCTTTCCGATTATATTCCGGTCCTACTGGGTTTCGCTTCCACCCTGCATCAATAAAATTTCCTGGATCCCAAGGCTTACCGGTGAAACCAATAAAATAACCAGACGCTTCCAATGCAGTTGTAAATACGGGGAATTTATTGGGAAAATAACTCGCATGCGTTCCGGCTTCTTCTAACTGCCAAATTTGCCTACCCGTTAATATCGCAGCCCTTGATGGACTACATTGTGGCGCAGCTACAAATGCATTATTAAAAAGTATCCCATTCGCTGCTATACGATCAAACGCAGGTGTATGGTATGTTTTTTGACCATACATTGAAGTATGCGGATAGGACTGATCATCGGCAATGGCAAATAAAATATTAGGAGGTCGTTTACTCGGTTTTTTCGTTTGCGCAGCTAATTCATTTGATTGAAATACCGAAAAAATAAGCAAGGTCAAAAAGCAATATAATCTATTCATTTTCATACCCATTAAATTACACATTATATAAATAATCAACAAAAGATAACCCTTCTATTTTTGATTTATGATGCTAAATTTAAGCCGAATCTAGATGCTTGAATAATTAATTTAAAAGGAAGCAATTTTAATAAATTTGAATATCTTGTTGTTAGTAATAAATGAAATAACGCATGATGAAATTTAATAATCTATATAAGACAATCTTAGTTTCCATTTGCATTATGGGATTAACTACTTCCTATGCGCAACAGCGACCAAATGTGATTGTGATTTATTCTGACGATCAGGGTGCCATTGATTTAAATTGCTATGGTGCTAAAGATTTATTAACGCCCAATATTGACCGATTAGCTGCCACTGGTACCATGTTTACCCAATTTTACGCCTCTCCTGTTTGCTCTCCTTCCAGAGCTTCCTTACTTACTGGCTTAAATCCACAACGTGCAGGCTTGCCAGGAAACGCTTCTGAAACCAATGGAGATGTTGGCTTGCCCAATGACCGTTACACACTTGCTGAACTTTTTAAAAGTGTGGGATATAATACTGCACATATTGGAAAATGGCATTTAGGTTATAAAACTGAAATGCGCCCTAATGCACAAGGCTTTGACTATTCATTTGGACACATGGTTGGATGCATTGACAACTACTCACATTATTTTTATTGGAATGGCCCCAACAAACATGACTTATACAGAAATGGAAAAGAAGTTTTTTATCCTGGCCAATATTTTCCTGACTTAATGGTCAAAGAAGCTGGTGAATTCATGGAAAAATCGCAGCGCGATCCATTTTTTATATACTTCGCTATCAATATGCCGCATTATCCATATCAAGGAGATCCAAAATGGTTAGAATACTATAATAAAAAAGGAGTTCCTTATCCACGTAATTTGTATGCCGCATTCATGACCAGCTTAGATGATAAAATTGGCGACTTACTACAAAAAGTAAATGCACTTGGACTTACGAATAATACGATTATTATTTTTCAATCAGACAATGGCTATTCAACTGAAGAGCGTGCGCATTTTGGTGGCGGTAGTGCTGGCATATACCGTGGTGCAAAAGCGAGTTTATTTGAAGGGGGAATTCGTGTTCCTTCGATTATTAGTTGGCCTGGTAAAATTCCAAAGGGACAAGTTCGTAATCAATTTGCAGTCAATACAGATTGGTTCCCTACCCTTGCTGAATATTGTAATATCAAATTACCACGCAACGACATAGATGGGAAAAGCTTAGTATCCGTTATTAATAGTGCAGCTGCTGAAACCATGCATCCAGAAGGATATTGCTGGGAATTTAAAAAAATGTGGGTGGCAAGAAAAGGAAAATGGAAATTGATGGGTAACCCAGTGGATACTTCTAATAAAGGAACTTTGACCGATGCCGATATTTTATTTTTAGTTGATTTAGAAGCCGATCCTTCTGAATCAACCAATGTCGCAACAAGTCACCCTGCTATTGTCAACGAATTAAAAACACAATATCAAAATTGGGGAAAGACTAATAAAAATAAATAAGCTTATTGCACTAAATATTTTATAAAGGGATCCTTGTACTCCGTAGCCCAAGAGAATAATTGTGCCCTGCAATTTTTTAATGCACTTTTGTATTTGGGGTCGTCAATTAAATTAACCATTTCTCCTGGATCATTTACGATATCATATAAAACTTCCGTTTGCGTTCCGTAATTATAAATCCAATATTTAAATTGTTTGTTACGAAGCATTCTACCTTCTGGATTTAATTGTTGTCCATTCACCGGAGCGCCCTGTGATAATTGATCTGAAACAACAATATAATCTCGATTCGGAACTTGACTTATTTGCGTAAATGCACTCGCTAAGCTTTTCCCTTTCGAAGTCGCAGGAATGGGGATGCCTGCAAAATCACAAATAGTGGGTAATACATCAATGCCTGATTGCACAAAAACCTCCGACTTTAATTGCTTCCCATTATTATAACTCATGATGAAAGGCACTTTAGAAGCCTCTTCATAAAAAACTGTTTTTTGATTCCAACGGTGCGCACCTTGTAAATCACCATGATCACTTGTAAACACAATCAAGGTATTTTTATCTAATCCTTTCTGGCGCATAATGTTTAAAACCCTACCTATCTCTGCATCCACTTTTTCAACCAATCTGTAATATGACCAAATATATTCACGCCACTTTTGATCTGTAAATGCACCAACAGGAAATGCAGGATTCGCTTGAATTGCCTTGCGCATCATGGCCATAAATTCAGTCTCATTTTTCGAAGGCAAAGCATTCGCCCTTAATGGTGGTAATTGATCCTGGCTAGGTGGATTCCCAATGGCACCATCAGGTAAATTATCTCCTCTTGCCCATTGACAAATATTATGTGGATTCAAAAAAGACATGACTAATAAAAATGGCTTCTCCCTTTTTAATTCAAAAAAATATTTGGCATAATTAGGTAACAAACTATCCGTACCATTCCCTTTTTTATTGGACATATAACTAAAGCCATGGGTTTCTTCTTTATTACGATCATAAGGCAAATGCCACTTACCAATATAACCGGTTTCGTATCCGGCATTTTTGAATAGGGTTCCCATCGAAGGAAAGGTTACTGGATCAATTAAGGTATCGTCATTATTTTGAATTCCTAATTCATGGGGATACCTTCCTGTAAATATGGAACTACGCGAGGGCACACATAAAGGGTTTGCACAATAAGCATTGGTAAAGCGAACACCATGGCTTGCTAAATAATCGATATTGGGCGTATTAATAAACTTTGTCCCTAAATTAATACTCATGGTTTCAGCAGACAATTCATCTGTCATGATAAAAAGTACATTTGGCTTTTGTTGCGCAAAACCATTTAAAGAAACTAAAATTAATATATGAATTGTTATGACGCTGATTAAAAATTTAAAACGCATAGTTTCTTTATTTAAAATATTTACTTTACCAATTATAAATCATCATCGTCTTCCCCCTTTTTCTTCTTTACCTTAATTACTGAGTTTGCCGCCAAATTAGGTCGTACCATTTTTTTAAATACCCCTCTAAAAATAGCAATGAGTTTTTGTTGTTCAGGATTTAAATCTTTTTCAGCAATTTTATTTTTTTCTAAAGGATCTTTAATCACATTATATATTTCCCCTGTTTCGTATAATTTCCATTCTTTATTATGTACGAATCTCGCACTTGGGAAATCGCCTTTTTTAGGGTCATAGTGCGCAAACAACCAATCCCTCGGTGTATAATTTTTACCTAATAGCTGCGGCATTAAACTAACGCCATCAGTGATAAAGCCAGCTGGTAATGTAATATTAGCAGCATCCACCATGGTTGGTAAAAAATCGGTGAAGTCAACTAAATTTTTATTGATTTGCCCTGGTTTAATTTTACCTGGCCAATAAGCGACCATCGGTACATGGATGCCATATTCATTCGTATAGCCCTTATTACCTGGTATTTCACGACCATCCGCCATTTTGGATGTTATACCTACACCTGTGCCATTATCTCCAGTGAAAAGTATTAAAGTGTTTTCTAAAAGCCCCAATGATTTTACTTTGTCAATAATGTCACCCACATTTTTATCTAGGTAAGCCATTTCATCTTTGAAATGAATATTATCTGCTTTACCACCACCAGGTTCCCCTTTTGCAACCACTTTAAATTCCTGATATGCTTTTTGATTTAAAGGCGTTGGAACAAATGGCTTGTGCGATAAAACCATCGGATAATAAACAAAAAAAGGAACGTCTTTTTTACGCTCCATAAAATTATTAATAAAGTTGACAAATAATTCAGGCCCATACTCCCCATTGTTGTACTTTTTCATCACCCCATTCTCAATCAACTTTGGATCCTTATAACGCTCATTGTAAGTGGAACTGGTATCCATTAAATTCCACAATAAGTATTCATCAAAACCTGATTTATAGGGCGCATATTCATCCCCCTTTAATTGCCACTTTCCTGCAATACAAGTAGCGTAGCCATGGGATTTAAACAAATGGGCAAAATTTGTTTCATTCTGATCCAAGTAACCCCACTTTTCATAATTTCTAAAGTTGGATTTACCCGTCATTATTTGAATACGTGACGGCGAACAAAGTGGTTGTGCATAACATTGTTCAAATAACACACCCTGCTTTGCCATTGCATCAATTCTGGGTGTTTTATAACTAGTACTTCCATAAGCACTAACCGTTTCAAAGCCGATATCGTCTCCTAATATTAAAATAATATTAGGCTGCTTTTCGGTTTTATTTTTTACGCTTTGTGCAATTATAACATTTGATATTCCAATTAATAAACAACACAAATAAATGTAACTATTTTTAATTTTCATATGCAAAATTTAATCTTCAATGAAAATTATTTATAATGTTATTTTCCATTCGTTGTTCATTGGTCTACCTAATAATGCACTTGCTTCCGCGTCATTTAAAATAGTTTCTTTTTTTGGGTTCCATTTTAATGAACGGTTCAAACGATAGGCAATATTTCCAAGATTACAAACTGTTGCAGTTCGATGCCCAATTTCAACATCACAAACAGGCTTTTTGCGCGTACGCATTGCATTTAAGAAATCCTTGTAGTGATTAGTACTATTGTAAACACGCTTACCCCCGTCCGTGAATATTCTATCTTTCAAACTTACAGGGCTTGTTTCAAGCTTACCTCTTTGCACTTTTATTTCTCCTTCGGTACCAAAAAAGTGAATGGCATTGTTCCACTCCCACTTTTCGTGCGTCATGGTAATTCCATTTGCATATCGATAGGTTAAGAAAAGGTTTTCTTTACCATCTGGTACAATTACTTCAACAGGGCCTGTATGATCCATATCAAGCGCCCATTGTACAATATCATACATGTGTGCGCCCCAATCGGTTACGCCACCTCCACCAAATTCTCTATACTTTCTCCAATTTGGAAAAACATCTTTTGTTATAGGTGGCGCTAATTCTGCATTAAAGTTGGCAAATTCATTAGGCCCTAACCATTTGCTCCAATCCAGCCCTTGTGGCATTGGTTCCGCTAGCAAATCATATGCGATGGGTGCTGGCCCTACATTCACTTTAATATGCTTTATTTCACCAATAGTTCCATTACGAACTAACTCAGCTGCCTGTCTAAATTCATTCCAAGAACGTTGCATACTTCCTGTTTGAAACACACGATCATATTTGCGAGCTGCTTGTACCATTGCTCTTCCCTCTTTTACTGTTAATGAAAGTGGTTTTTCACAATAGATGTCTTTTCCAGCTGCAGCGGATCTAACAGCCATTGCAGCATGCCAATGATCAGGAGTTGAAATTACAACCGCATCCACATCTTTACGTTCTAATAATTCCCTAAAATCAGTAAACACGGGTATATCAGCATACACCCCTAATGTTGGATTTTTTAAATAAGTTGCTTTTATTTTATCCATGGTTGTTTCCGCTTTTCCAGGATACACTTCACTTAATGCAACAATGCGAGCCTCCCCCGTATTTATAAAAGAACCAGCTAGGCTTTTTGCTTGTTTACCTGCTCCTATAAAACCTAAAGAAATCATATCACTTGGCGCAGTATAGGGAATACCATGTACATTTTTTCCGCCTAATACAAATCGAGGTACGAACATAAAAGCTGCAGCAGCCTTGGTTGTTTGGCCGACAAATGAACGTCGGTTGATATTATTTTTTGGTGACTGTTTCATATTATTTTATTTATTTTAAATTGTATTATTATAAGCGCTTTTGTAATTTAATCTTTTTATTGGGTAATTGAATAAGGAAAATTTACAGGCAATACCCCCCTTTTTAAGTTAGGTTTTATCCCCATGTTAAAAATGAGCTTTCCTCCCTTTAGTAAATCGTCATGGGTGATATAATTATTATTAAAAGGCTTGCCACGCAAGCTTGCCGATTGTATGTACACATTTTGATCATTATTGGCTGGCGCTTCGATGCTTAACTTTTTACCATTGTCTAAATTCAAAGTGATTTTTTTGAACAAGGGTGAACCAAGCACATACTCTTGCGAACCAGGACAAACTGAATAAAATCCCATTGCACTAAAAACATACCAAGCACTTGTCTGTCCATTATCTTCATCTCCACAATAACCATCCGGTGTAGGACGATATAATTTATTCATGGCATCTCTCACATGGTATTGAGTTTTCCAAGGAGCCCCACAATAGTTATATACATATATCATGTGTTGAATGGGTTGATTACCATGGGCATATTGCCCCATATTCATTACTTGCATTTCGGTCATTTCATGAATAACACCCCCTTTATATGCTGACCCATCAAATACGGGTGGCTGATTAAATACACTATCCAACATGGATTCCATTACTTTATTACCCCCCATTAAATTTGATAATCCTTTAAAATCTTGAAACACACTCCAACTGTAATGCCATGCATTGCCTTCGACGAATTCACCACCCCATTTTAATGGATTGAAATTATTCTGAAAACTTCCATCCGTATTTTTCCCACGCATCAAATTATGTTTGGGATCGAATATATTTTTATAATTCAATGCACGTTGTTCAAATTTTTTAATTTGATCTTCTGGTTTTTTTAATAAGGTAGATAAATTACGTAAACAAAAATCAGCGTATGCAAACTCTAAGGTTTTTGCCGCACTTCCTCCATATTTATCTACGGGTACATAACCCAAGCTGTTATATTCTTTTACGCCATTCCTACCTAATGTATTGAGTGGGCCTTGTTGTTCTGTGTTTTTCATTAAAGCTTCATACAAAGTATTGATGTCAAACCCTCTTATCCCTTTCGTGTAAGCATCTGTAATCACCGAAGCTGAATTACTACCAATCATGGTGGCTCTATGTCCAGGGGTCGCCCACTCAGGTAACCAGCCACTTTCCTTATACGTATTCACCAAGCCTTGCATCATTTGACGATCCATTTCAGGATACATTAATGTTAAGAAAGGAAAAAGACTACGGAAAGTATCCCAGAACCCAGTATCCGTAAATAAAATCCCATCTTCCACTTTCCCATTGAATGGACTGTAATGAACCATTTTTTGATTTGCATCAAACTCGTAAAACTTCCGCGGAAATTGTAGCATGCGATACAGACAAGAATAAAATGTTTTTACTTGCTCAGGTGTTCCGCCTTCAACAACAACCTTACTTAATTCCTGATGCCATGCTTGCTTCGCTTTGCTTTTTATTTGTGGCAAAGTTTGCTTACCTATTTCTCTGTGTAAATTAAGTTCCGCTTGTTCGTATGAAATAAAAGAAGATGCGACTCTTAAATGAACCACCTCGCCCTTTGTTGTACTAAATCCGATGGCTGCCTGCGCATGTACACTAGTAACTTCCAAACTATTTGACTTCACAATTGAATCACTCGCAGTGTAGGTTAACTTAAATGGCTTATCGGATTCTATAATAAAATAATTTCTAAAGTTAGTGGGCACCCCTCCTCTGTTACGAGTGGTATAGCCAATAATTTTATTTTCACCCGGTATGATTTTGATATAAGATCCACGATCAAATGCGTCAACTAAAATAAATGAACTATCCGATTTAGGAAAAGTAAATTGGAATATAGCACTTCGCTCTGTTGGGGCAATTTCAGTGACAATATCATAATCCGCCAAATAAACACTGTAATAATAAGGATTAGCAATTTCTGCTTTATGTGAAAACCAACTTGCTCTTTTTTCTTCATTAAATTCCAGCTTTCGCGTCATCGGCATAATTGAAAATTGCCCATAGTCTCCCATCCAAGGAGAAGGCTGGTGTGTTTGTTTAAACCCTCTGATTTTATCAGCAGTATATACATATTGCCAACCATATCCATTGGTACCAGTTTGCGGTGTCCAACAGTTCATCCCCCATGGCATGGTGATTGCGGGATAAGTATTGCCATTGGAAAAAGAATATTTCGAATCCGTCCCCATTAATGGGTTCACTAACTCCTCAGGTTTAAAAGTGGTTTGTGCCCAATGCAAAATTGGAACTAAAAGAAATAAAACAATAATTCGACATTTCATTTGCAATATTTTA
>Ga0209355_1000287_pt1 | contig 31182 bp, 32 predicted proteins | sample LauGreSBDMM110SN_3_FD_187563 | JGI IMG/M metagenome (GOLD analysis project Ga0209355, IMG submission 187563) | Freshwater lake microbial communities from Lake Michigan, USA - Sp13.BD.MM110.SN (SPAdes) (version 2) | ecosystem: Environmental > Aquatic > Freshwater > Lake | place: Lake Michigan... | reverse complement strand
ACCAGTACAAATGGCCGGGCGTGGCAGTGTCGACTGGCGCCGTCGTCATGTGGATTTTGTTGCATTTCACGCGCATGGTCACCGTCTTAAGCCGGGCCTCCAACAGGCCTGTAGGGCATGTCAGTAGCGCTGTCATGCTCAATGCCAAGCTCAAAAAAGGCGTCAACCTGATGCACGTCATTGCCATGACCAAGTCTTTGGGGGTGCGATTGTCTGAAGAAAACGCCCAGCCCGAAATCTTCAAATGGACCGATTCAGGTGACTCATTTGTCATTTGCACATTCAAAGCTGGCAAGCTTCAGACTTGGGACATGACTCGGCCCCAAGTGGCAGAAACCGAAGAATCCACTGCTTCTCCCTAAGACCCGCTTAAAGTCAGGGAAGTCAGGCAAATCAGGCCGATAAGGCTCTTAAAATAAACGCTTTGCGAAACTGGCAACAAAGGACACAACAATGAGCACCGCAACACCCTCAATGGAAGACCGTGACGGCAAAATTTGGATGGACGGCAAAATGGTCGAATGGCGCGACGCCAAGATCCACGTCTTAACCCACACCCTGCACTACGGCTGCGGCGCCTTTGAAGGTGTTCGCGCCTACAAAACCCCCAATGGCACGGCCATTTTCCGTTTGCACGAGCACACCGACCGCCTTTTTAACAGCGCCAAAATTTTGCGCATGAAGTTGCCCTTCACCAAAGAAGAAGTCAGCGAAGCGCAAAAAGCAGTGGTGAAAGCAAACAATTTGGAAAGCGGTTACATCCGACCACTCACTTGGATTGGTTCAGAGAAATTGGGTGTCAGCCCCAAAGGCAACACCATCCACTTGATGGTGGCCGCATGGACTTGGGGCGCTTACTTGGGCGAAGAAGGCTTGAAGCGTGGCATTCGCGTCAAAACTTCCAGCTTCACGCGCCATCATGTGAACATCACCATGACACAGGCCAAGGCGGTGAGCAACTACACCAACTCCATTCTGGCCAACATGGAAGCCCTCGATGAGGGCTACGACGAAGCGCTGTTGCTCGACCCCTCCGGCTTCGTGTCCGAAGGTGCTGGCGAAAACATTTTTGTGATCAAAGACGGTGTGATCTACACCCCCGATTTGTCGGCTGGCGCCTTGAACGGCATCACACGCAACACGGTGTTTCACATTGCCAAAGACTTAGGCTTAGAGATTGTTCAGAAGCGCATCACACGCGATGAAATTTACATCTGCGATGAAGCCTTCTTCACAGGCACTGCCGCTGAAGTCACGCCCATTCGCGAACTTGACCGCATTGAAATTGGCGCCGGCAGCCGCGGCCCCATCACTGAAAAAATTCAGACAGGTTTCTTTGACATCGTGAACGGCAAGAACCCCAAATACGCTCACTGGTTGACGCACGTTTAATTCAAAGAAGGATCCTGCTCATGAGCCAAGCTGTTGAACTTCTGGCCAAAGATTTAAACCCACAAGGTGGTGTTTTTTGCCCCAGCCCGAAGGCTGACATGAAGGTCTGGAACTCGCACCCCAAGGTTTACTTGGACGTGGCCCGTGAAGGTCATGCCAAATGTCCCTATTGCGGCACGGTTTACCAACTGAAAGCGGGCGAAACAGTCGGTCACGGCCACTGAATTGCCAGACCCTTGAAAGGCTTGCCGTAGCGGCTTGATGATCATGAATCTACAAGACCTGCGACAGGTGACTGTGGTGATGGTGACTCATCACAGCGCCCATTGTCTTGCCAATCAAAATGGATTGTTAGGGCATTGTCCAAATATCATCATTTCTGACAATGCAAGCAATGACAACACGCCCACTTTAGCAAAGGCTTTGTGGCCTCATGCAAAAGTTCTGACGCATCCACTCAACTTGGGTTTTGGTGCTGCAAACAACCGCGCTCTGGACTTGGTTTCAACGCCATTTGCCTTCTTGCTCAACCCCGATTGCGCCATCACACCTGAAGCGATAGTGGCACTCATTTCTGCAGCAAACGACATGCCAGAAGCTGCCTTGGTAGCGCCACAGTTGTTAGGCGCAAAAGGCAAGCTTGAGTTAAATTATCGCTGGCCCAAAACTATGTGGTCTTCTAAAGGACCGGGCGCCAACGGCCCGACCTGCGTCGGTTTCGTCTGTGGCGCAGCAATGCTGTTTCGAATCGACAAATTCGCCTCGTTAGGGTTTTTTGACGAAACTTTTTTCTTGTACTACGAAGATGACGATCTCTGCTTGCGTCTGTTCAATGCACATTTGCCCGTCGTGTTGGTACCTGAGGTTCAAGCTGTTCACAGTTCACGCGGGTCAGTCAAAGGTCATGCGCCATTGAAAAGCGAGTTCATCAGAGGTTACTACCATGCACAGTCCAAATTAAGCTTTGAAAAGAAACACGGGACACTTCAAGCGGCCTTGCAACAACGGCGACGATTGCTTGCAAGCACCTCTTTGGCATTGTTTTTTCGGTTCCTCCTGTTTTCACCAAAACGATTAGCTCGCATGTGGGGGCGTTGTAGAGGCCTCATGGAATGGGCAACCCAACATGGGCATTGAAAGCCACTCATTAACGCGTGGCGAGTTGCTCATGAATGCAGTGGTTTTTGCTTTAATTTCCATGATTTTGGTTGTACCTCGGGGCCCCTCCATACTGGGCATCGTATTGGCTGCGATGGGTGTTTGGGCATTCACACAAAAGAACGCCCAACTTGCTTGGGCGTGGCAATGGCGCCCGCTCAAATATATGGCACTAGGAACTGTCTTCTTTGTGATAGTAGGCGTCTTCTTCGGTATTTGGTACAACGCTAAACTCAGTTACTACGAGGCTTTTGCCCCCTTCCTGATCACGCCTTTGATGTTGAGTGGCGTGCTATTGAGTCGTTTACAACCGGCAATTTTATGGTTGGGCAGTGCAACAGGCGCATTGCTGGCTGGGGTTTATGCCAGCTACCAAAGCCTGATACTTCTCACTGGACGAGCTACCGGCAACATGTCTCACCCTATCATTTTCGGTGACTTGGCTGTTGTGCTCTCATGCATTGCTTTGTTTGGTGTACTTTATTTTGAGCAGACTAGGCGGACTGTCTGGCTGCGCGCTTATTTATTACTTTGCACAACGATGGGGGTCTGGGCGTCATTGCTCAGTGGCACCAAAGGCGGCTGGCTTTCGATTGTGATGTTCTTGTTCATCTTTGTTTGGCATATTTCTACTGGTAAGCCATTTTGGGCACGCTATGCAGGCATCTTAGGCATCGTTGCTTTGTTGATCAATGGCGTTTTATTGGCCCCCGCAGATCTTGTATGGGATCGCCTTGAAGACATTTGGCATCATGCTCAACATTGGTTTGAAACTGGCGAAATCACAGATTGGTCTGTCAGCATTCGCCTAGAAATGTGGTCCTATGCATTGCAACTTTTTGCGGAGCGTCCCATTCTGGGGTGGTCTGGCGGCGTAGCCACGACAAAACTGGCTGAGCACTTGCAAGCCTTCAATGTGCCTGCATCCATCCCAAATGTATTTGAAAATGACTTGTTGCATTACGCCGCAGTTTCTGGCTTGTTGGGCGTCACATCTGTATTGGCTTTGTACGCTGGCATCTTCATTGGATTTTGGAAATTTGAAAAACAATTGGCCCGTCAAACGCGCTCGGCTTTCGCCTTGATGGGCATGTTATTGGTGGTCCTGATTTTTGAATTTAGCTTAACTTGCAATGTATTGGGGCGCAGTTCATTTCGTTATTTTTTCTGCGACTTCACTGTGATTCTTTTAGGCCTCATCATCATGTCCTCCAAAGAAGATGCATCGGGCGCTTGGCATGGATTCATACTTAAATTCAAACAGCCGTGATACTGAGAAAATGCGAACATGACCATGCCAAATTTAGAAATCGCTATTTTTTCTTACAATCGCGGGGCTTACCTTGAAAATTGCGTGACCTCCATTCTGCGCAACATGCCTGGTGTACCTTATCTGGTGTACGACGACGGCAGCGATGAACCCTCAACCTTGTCTTACCTGCATAGCTTGGGCAATCAAGTTCGGCACATGAAGTCTGCGAGTAATGACCGACACGGTGGTTATTACAACAACATGCAACACGCACTGTCTGCTTGCCAAGCTGATTATTTGCTGATGCTGCAAGACGATTTACAAATCGTTAGGCCTTTTGGCGCGCATGACTTAAACAAGCTGCACCACATTTTTGAGGCAAATCCAGATGTCGCGTTGATCAGCCCATTGTTTATGAAGGGCAGCAAACGTACTTATTTTCAGCAACGCTACCAAGCTGATCAACACTTGCGATGCTATCGCTGGCTGGCAGACCCCGAGGAAACCAATAAAGTTCCTCAAAAATATGCCGATATTGCTTTACTCAATGTGGGTCGTTTGCGTGCCAGAGGCTGGCATTTTGCCGCATCAGAGGCTGACAATGGTCTTTTGGCCGATCAACTTTTAGCGGACATGATTCAAGCGGCAGAACCCTGGATTTTTTATGTGCCTGAAGAGCCTGCATACCGTGGACGGGTGCTGACGTTTGGCGCCAAACTTGCCGCAAAAATGGCTGGCAACCAGGTGAAAACTTTTCGCGACATGAGTCCTCATGAAACTTTGACCTTTGCGCAAAGGCCGTTGAGTGTGTACCCATTTGCCGAAGACTTTGTCAACACGATTGACCCCAATGTTCGCAAGCCTTACAAATTCAACGTCTACCGAACTCGATTGCTGCCCCTTATTCTGAACAAGCTGGAACTTTGGTGGCGCCGTTTGTTACGTTAACTGTCCATGCTGCCTTCAGAAAGTTTGTGAATCAATGTCCACATATTGACGGCGCGCACGCCAGAAGTAGCTTAAAAATCGAATCGCCAATCGCAATTGCGACATCAGTCTTCGGTATTTCAGCCGCAGATCATGGCGAAAACCGCGCGTGGGAGGGCTTGGCACCTTTTCGCGGGCAATGAGGGAGTGAGAGGGCATGGGACAAGGCAAGCCATAGGATGTGGCCATGTCTGCTTGAATGGCCATTGCAGGCACCGTTTGCCATGACCTGAGTTGGTACGTGCTGGAAATGAAAGCATCTGCCAAACCCATGCCTTGTTGCATGAACTTATTTAACAAAATTCGCGCCCCAGCAGGCCATAGAACATAAGCAGCCGCACCTGTTCGATCTTGTAACAAAGGCTGTAACGAGACCTGAAGCTCAGCATTGGGAATGCTTCGAAGACCTAGTAATTTTTTACGTTGCCGTGTTTCAAGGGAGACATGGTCAAGGTGATTCAAGCCAGACAACCACTTGAGCAATGCGGGTAATTGGCTCGCCAAAATGGCGTCATCTTCTAGAATTAATGCAGGTTCATCCCCCTTTGCAAGGATGTCCCAAACTGAATGGTGACTCATAAAACAGGCCACTTCCGTGACCTTAAGAGGTCGCTCCCATGAAAAAGCATGGGCCAGGAAAAATTCATTCGGAATGTCTGCAGGTGTGCGTGCGTCGATGAACACCGCGTCTAGCTCCAGATTGAGTGCTTGTTGTATCTGGAATTCACGGCGCTTTTGTGCAGAAGGCAAATTCAATATGTAGGTTTTCACAAGTGACTTCATCCAGTCGGAGTTCTATTCAACACGCACAAGCGAGGTTGAAGTGCAGTTTAGCCTTAGTTGCCAGCATTAAATTGTTTTGGCAGATCGGCAGCTTTGTCTTGGCCTTGCGCTGTCATTCGGCGGGTCAAATCGCTTGCGCAAAGGAGATTCACCTGCGAGAGTTCAAATGCGTCAAAATTTTCCAAAGACGTCGTCACCTTAGGTCAATCTATCTTGTTCTGGTGGTTGATAGTACCAAGCCAAGCCGACCAAAACCAGCACCGGCAAGCCCAACCACGCGGTGGCAGTGAAGAAGTTGGCGTAACCATGTGCGTTGACATAATCGCCTGAAAAACCAGCGATGAATTTGGGAAGCAGCAACATCATCGAACTGAGCAACGCATATTGCGTGGCTGAATACTGCACATTAGTCAAAGACGACAAGTAAGCAATGAACGCCGCTGAAGCAATACCGCTGGCTAAATTATCGGCGGACACCACAGCAATCAATGCGGTCACATCGTGTCCATGGCCACTCAACCAAGCAAATAGTAAGTTACTCAGTGCACTGAGCACGGCGCCCAACATGAGGATGCGCATCACCCCCCAGCGCAGCGCTATCACACCGCCAATGAATGCGCCAAGCAAGGTCATGATCACGCCATAAACTTTGGTCACTGTGGCCACTTCAGACTTGGTGTAACCCATATCGACATAAAAAGGATTGGCCATGATGCCCATCACGACATCGCTGATGCGATAGACCGCAATCAAACTCAAAATCAATACCGCTTGCCATTTGTAACGCTTCATAAAATCGGCAAAGGGCTCAACCAGTGCACCTTGCAACCACGCCTTGATGTTTCTAGCCGGCGGTAATTCAGCACGAACAGGCTCTTTGGACATCAGAACCGTGACACAGCCCACCAACATGCTGGCGGCCATCACAAAGTATGCAGCTTGCCACGCTGCATGCACATAACCTGTGGCGTTGTCACCCTGGACCCATGCGGCCACCCACAACACACCTGCGCCAGCCCAAATCATGGCCAGTCGATACCCCGTTTGATAACTGGCTGCCAAGGCGGCTTGTTGCGTTGGGTCGGCTGACTCAATGCGATAGGCATCCAGGGCAATGTCTTGTGTGGCAGAACCCACGGCAACCAACAATGCACACCAAACCACAGGGCCTAAAGTTTCAGCAGGGTCGCTTAGCGCCATGCCCACCAAGCCAAGCATCACCAGGGACTGCGCCAACAACAACCAACTTCGCCTGCGACCTAAACGATGCGTCAAGAAAGGGATGGGCATTCGATCAACCAGCGGCGCCCAAACCCACTTGAAACCATAGGCCAATCCTACCCAGCTGAGGTAGCCAATGGTGCTGCGATCGATACCGGCCTCACGCAAACGAAAGCTCAAGGTGCCCAACACCAACAGCAACGGCAAGCCAGCAGCAAAGCCCAACAACAGCATGCGCACACTGGCAGGCTCCAAATAGACACGCCATGAAGCGAGCCATGAAAAAGTGGGCTGATCCATCACGGTTTTTTCTTTCATGTCGACATTATCCAAGCTCAGATGAGGTTTTGATAAAGATCTGACTTGAAATCTTATGCTGCGGCACTATGATTGAAGCATGTGCTGGCGATGTTTTTCAAATCTGAACAAGTCCGATCCCTTGGCAGCTTCCACAACAGAAGCAGAGGGATCTTCTCGGCGCGTTTTTTTGAATCGATTGGGCAGGGCTGGCTTGGGTTTTACCACCTTGCTGGCCGGCACAGCACAGGCCCAGGTCGATGTTGGCAAAGCTTCTAGCTTGCGCAAACTCATTCCAGCCGAAACATTGGAAGCCTCTGCCATTCAACAATACCGACAGACATTGGGTGAAGCCGACAGCAAAGGCGCTTTGGCACGGGACGATTACCCACAACTCAAACGCTTACGCGCCATCGCCGACAGGCTGATTCCGTTCACAACGCAGTGGAACTCCGATTCGCGCAAGTGGAAATGGGAAGTCAACCTCATTGGTAGCAAGCAAATCAATGCTTGGTGCATGCCCGGCGGAAAGATTGCATTTTATACCGGCATCTTGGAACAACTGCAACTGAACGACGATGAGGTGGCCATGATCATGGGCCACGAAATGGCACATGCTTTGCGCGAGCACTCCCGCGAGCGCTTGGCCAAGTCAAAAGCCACAAGCATGGGGTTGTCGGTGGCTTCACAGTTGTTGGGCTTAGGCCAAATAGGCGATGTTGCGGCCAACTTAGGAACCCAATTACTCACCTTGAAATACGGCCGCGACGACGAAACAGAAGCTGATTTGGTGGGACTTGAAATTGCTGCGCGTGGCGGTTTCAAGCCTGAAGCCAGTGTGCAACTTTGGAAAAAAATGCTGGCCGCTAATGGCGGGGGCAAAGGTCAACCAAGTTTTCTGTCTACCCACCCCAGTGGCAATAATCGCATTCAGGAGCTTGAAGCCAACCTGCCCAAAGTTGCGCACCTTTACGAGAAAGCCCAGCAAGGCCGGCCGGCATCACTTTTGAATTGAAGCTCCAAGGGGTTGCGTCTTCAGGTACCGCCCACATACGGATTGCTCAGGCGCTCCCGACCAAATGTGCTTTCGGGGCCATGACCCGGAATAAACACAGTGTCATTGCCCATGGGCCACAAACGCTGCGTGATGCTGGCAATCAGGGTGTCGTGATCACCCTGTGGAAAGTCAGTTCGACCAATACTGCCAGCAAACAAAACATCGCCCACAAAAGCACGGTTGATTTCCGGAGAATGAAACACCACATGACCCGGCGTGTGTCCAGGGCAATGTCGCACGTTCAGTGTGTGTGATCCTAGCGCCACGGTATCGCCATCGGCCAGCCACCTCGTTGGCGTGAAAATTTCTGCGTCGGGGAACTGAAACATACGACTTTGATCGGACAAACGATCAATCCAAAACTGATCGCCAGGGTGAGGTCCAATGATGGGCAAATTCAAATTGCGTGCCAAAAGGGCCGTGCCGCCCGCATGGTCAATGTGCGCGTGGGTGAGCCAAATTTGCTCGAGTTTCAAACCCCGTTGCTCGACCACCGCCAAGATCAAGTCCAGATCACCGCCTGGATCAATCACTGCCGCTTGCTGGGTTTGGTCGTCCCAAATCAAAGAGCAGTTTTGTTGAAACGGCGTCACAGGAATGGTTTGGTACTGAAGCATGATAATTTTTCAATAGGTTTCGCTTGCAAAGCAATGTAACAAAGTTTGCCTGCAAAACCCGTATTGTGAGGTCTTGTTCACTGACTCACACATGACCACGCCACTTTTTCGCTCAGAAGTCACCCAATCCAAGCAGGCCTCTTGGATGGGTCCCATTCACCTCGCACACAATCCGCGCTTCACCATCGTGGCCAGCATTGCATTGGTGCTTGCATGTGCTTTGCTGGCATTTGGGGCTTGGGGCAAAGTGGCGCGCAAAGTTCGCATGCCCGGCGTCCTCATGCCCGAATGGGGAACTGTGGAATTGAGTGCTGGCATTTCAGGTGTGCTGCTTGAACAAAGGGTGAAGGAAGGCGATTGGGTTCAACAAGGCCAAGTCTTGTTTGTAGTCAATACTGACAAAACTACCGCCGAAGGCAGTACAACCAGTTTACTGGCATCTCATTTGGCGCAGCGGCGCAGCACCCTCTTGGCTGAACGTGCCTCGCGCATTGCTCAAAATCGTCAGCGCGAAGCGCATCTGGCAGATCGCATTCGATCCTTGTCACTTGAAACAACGCAATCAACCCAAGAACATGCATTGGCAAAGCGCCGGGTTGAGTTGGCTCAAAAAACTTCTGCTCGGTTTGAGCAAATGGCTGCTCAAGGCTTTGTCTCTGAAATTCAAGCACAAGGTAAGCAAGAAGAACTCATTGACCTTCAGTCACGCTTCGAAAATACACTGCGCAATGGTGTTGCCTTGGCACGCGAACAAAACGCAGCCCAGGCTGATTTGCGTCATCTACAAAAGCAGTTGGCCATCGACCTGCTCCAACTCGACCGCAACCTGGCCAGCGTCGATCAAGAAACAGACGAAAACCAATCGCGTAAAACCAGCGCTGTGTTGGCACCCCAGTCGGGCCAAGTCAGTACAGTGCATCTTAGCCTAGGCGCCATGACCCAAGCCGGCCAAACCATCGCAAGCTTGGTGCCTCATGCTAAAGCCAACTCACAGGCACCCGATCAATCGGCTCACACTTTGGTTGCAGCTCTTTTTGCGCCCACACGCACCACCGGTTTTATTCAGCCTGGTCAAGAAGTGTGGCTTCGCTTGGCCGCTTACCCGTATCAAAAATTTGGCCTGGCCAAAGGCCGGGTTCTTAAGGTGAGTGGCACGCCCATTGCCCCTCAAGATTTGCCGCATGGTCAGGGCACAGCCCTCATGGCCTCTTCACAAAGCAACGAGCCGCTCTACAGAATCCACGTCGAGTTGGCATCTCAGCATGTCATGGCATTTGGCGAGGCCCACCCCTTGCGGCCTGGCATGACCCTCGAAGCCGACGTCATCCATGATGTGCGCGGCATTTGGGAGTGGGTTTTCGAACCGCTCTTGGCCATTCATGCGCGGCAGCAAACATCATGAACTTCATTCAAACAATCAGAGCTTCGCATCTCAATCGGCATGGCTTCATAGATGTCGCGGTGGGGCTAGTGGTCTTTCAAGCCATCTACATCACATTGGTCATTTTGTTTTGCAATCTAGAAAACGTGTCCACTGACAAAGCCCCAACGTCGTTGGGTAGATTTATTTTTTTAGCTTTGTTCATTGCACCATATTTTGAAAATTTGCTCCTAATTGGGTTTGCGACCATTCATGAAAAGCTGTTTAAACGGGCTGGGCTTTTTGTGGTGGCGCCATTGCTGTTAACTGCGCTTCACTTCATTACGCCAAAGCAACTGCCATTTCCTATTTTCATCAGGGCACTCACGCTCTTTGTTTACTTCTACATTTTTTTAAAGCAATACGACTTGCACAAAACAGAAATGGGAAAGCACAAGGCTTTGCTTTTGTCTAGCAGTCTCCATTTTTTAGCCAATGGAACAAGCACTTTTATAGCTTCTTTATTAGACCCAGATATCGCCGCTGAAACGATTTTTTCAGCACAACCAGGAGAATGACATGAGAAATTTAAACATCAACGAGTTAGTCGAGGTGCAAGGTGGCAGGATAAGTGGCTCTCTAGCCATAAGCATCGTTGGAATTCTTTCAGACCTATGGACTTTGGCAGATGCCGTCATGAGTGCAGACTTCCAATCGATAGGGAGTGGCGTAGAAGTGGACTACGGTGCTTACAACGCCATGGGGGACTACTCTGGCGCTATGTGTTCTAGATAAATTAGCATTTAAACCGTCTGCGCATCTTTCGTGCGCAGGCGCACATACCACGCATTGGAAATGAGCGTTACCTTGAACCCCGTCTTGCAGCTTCAAACGTCCGAATGTGGCTTGGCTTGTTTGTGCATGATTGCCAGCGCACACGGCCAACATTGGCACCTCATGGATTTGCGGCACAAGTTTCCACAATCGCTCAAGGGCGCCAACCTCAAGCAACTCATTGATCACAGCTTCATTTTAGGTTTCAATGCCAGGCCCGTTCGCTTAGAATTAGAAGAGTTACAACAACTCCGTATGCCATGCATCTTGCATTGGGACTTGAATCACTTTGTTGTATTGCAAAAAATAAGTGGCAACAAAATCACTTTGCTAGATCCTGCAATGGGCATCAGGGTCGTGTCACGCGCAGAAATTTCGCACCACTTCACAGGCATCGCTTTAGAACTCACGCCACAAGCCGACTTCAAAACCACGCCCGTACCCAAGGCCTTTCCGCTTTCGATGCTCACTGGCAAGCTTCAAGGTTTTGGCAAATCAGCGCTGCAAATATTAGCACTGGCATTTGTACTCGAATTGTTTGCGATCTTCATGCCCATGTTCAATCAAGCTGTGGTGGACGATGTCTTAACATCAGGAGACCACGAACTGCTTTCTGTGTTGGTCACAGGCTTCGCCATCATTCTTCTCATTCAATCTGCACTTTCCTACGCACGCAGTTGGTGGGTCATGGTGCTAAGCCAAAGCGTTTCAATTCAATGGCTTGGCAATGTGTTCGCGCACTTGGTCAAGCTGCCAGCCGATTGGTTTTCGCAGCGGCATTTAGGCGACATCTCCTCGCGTTTTAGCGCCGTTCACGACATCCAAAAAACACTCACACAAACCGCCATTGAATCCTTGCTCGACGGCTTGATGGCCATTGCAGCGCTTGTCATGATGTTCATTTACTCACCCACACTCACATGGGTAGTTGTATCAGCCTCGGCCTTGTATGCGCTTGTGCGCTGGGTAAGCTACTCGCCATTTAGACATGCCGCTTCTGAGCGTTTGGTTTTATCTGGACAGGAACACAGCCACTTCATTGAAACACTTCGCGCCATGACACCGCTCAAATTGTTTGCAAGAGAGAATGAGCGGCGTGCAAGATGGCAAAGCCTGATGGTGGAGGTGATGAACCGAGATTTTCAAACAGCCAAATTGAACATGAGTTTCAATGTCGCACGAACACTTATTTTTGGAATTGAAAATTTATGTGTTTTTTGGCTCGGTGCCAAAATCATCCTTCCATTACAAACGCAGGAACACAGCGCAAGCGTTTTTACAGTGGGTATGCTGCTCGCTTTCATAAGCTACAAGGTTCAATTTACAAGTCGCATCAGTGCACTCATCAACCAAGGCATTGAACTCAAAATGCTCAATTTGCACCGCGACAGGCTGGCCGATATTGTGCTCACGCCGCCCGAGCAAGATACACCCCAAGGCAACTTACCTCCTCACGACTTGTCTCATTTGCCTGCAAGCCTCGAACTTCGCAAGGTTTCATTTCGCTACAGCGAAGCAGAACCTTGGCTGCTGTACAACATGGACCTTTGCATTCAAGCAGGTGAGCATGTGGCCATTACCGGTGCCAGCGGGTGCGGCAAAACCACCTTGCTCAAGATTTTATTAGGCCTGCTACCTCCGACAAACGGCACGGTCTTGTATGGCGGGGTACCCGTCAGCCAACTGGGCATGTCCAATGTTCGCCGAAAAATTGGTGTGGTGATGCAAGAAGATGTTCTGCTCACCGGCAGCATTGCTGACAACATCGCCTTTTTTGACCTGGCTCCCCAAGTTCAAAGAATTGAAGCCTGCGCGCATTTGGCAGAAATTCACAAAGATATTGCACGCATGCCCATGGGTTATCAAACCCTCATTGGCGAGCTTGGCTCCGGTCTCAGTGGCGGCCAAAAGCAGCGACTGTTATTGGCGCGCGCACTTTACGCTCAGCCTTCCGTTTTAGCCTTAGATGAAGCCACCAGCCATTTGGACATGGAAAACGAAAGCGCTGTTTCAAACACCCTGTCACAGTTGAAACTCACGCGCATTGTCATTGCCCACCGTCCCGAGACCATTGCCCGCGCAGACAGGCATATCAACTTTAGCTTGCCAGTGATTCAAGCTTCCGCGTAAGATGAGCTCACACTGACACATCCCGTGCCTGCATGATTGTCTATCTGCCACTCTCCTCTTCAATGCCGGCAGTTACCCTGGATGCTCTACAGTCTGAGGGCCCACATGGCTATCAAACCAAGCACGAGTCCATCGCCATTCAAGGCGTTCCCAATTTGCTCATTCGCTCTTTGCTGGACAACCAGCAGTTTTATGACCCTGAGGACGCCGCATTGGCGCTTGGCATTTCTTCTGCATTTTGGTCCCTGTTTGGATTACTCTGGCCATCAGGCTCAAAATTAGCTGAACGCATGGCTCTCAGACCGGTCAGTGCAAATGAACGTATTCTTGAAATTGGCTGTGGTTTGGCGCTGTCGAGTTTGGTCGGTCATCGAAAAGGCGCCAACATCACGGCATCAGACTGTCACCCGCTGGCTGGCGAATTTCTGAAAGAGAATTTGCGACTTAACCAACTAGGTCCTATGGACTACCGACATGGGCACTGGGGCGAACATGCACCACAACAACAAGACCTTGCTGTAAGTAGCAAGTTCGACTTGATTATTGGCAGCGACATTCTTTACGAGCGTGATGAACGTGGCGACTTGGCGCATTACATCAACGACCACATTGAAGACCACGCAGAGGTTTGGGTGGTCGATCCAAATCGAGGCAATCGATCGCATTTTCATCGCAACATGGCAGCGCAAGGTTTCGCGCTTAGCGAAGAGCCTCTCGACATTTCAGCTACAGAGAACGTAGCCGCCTACAAAGGCAGAATGCTCACATACTCTCGCGATTAATCATAGGCACCGGTGCTCTAATTGGCACCGCCAATCTCAGAGCACCCAGTTGTAATCAATGGTCAATGGCGCGTGGTCGCTAAAACGCGTCTCTTTGTAGATGTCTGCTTTTTGGGCCCCTGCTACCAACCCCGCTGTAGCCAATTGGTAATCTAATCGCCAGCCCACATTTTTGGCATACGCTTGTCCGCGATTGCTCCACCATGTGTAGCACGCGTCTGTGGTGTCAGGATGCAGGTGACGGTACACATCGACCAACGGGCCTTCGGTGGTCATGTGCGTCATCCAAGCGCGCTCTTCTGGCAGGAAGCCGCTGTTCTTTTGGTTGCTCCTCCAGTTTTTCAAATCGGCTTGTTGATGCGCAATATTCACATCGCTACACACAATGAACTCGCGTTCAGCGCCCAATGACTTCAAATGTGGCCCCATGTGATCCAAAAATCGGAACTTGGCCTCCTGACGTTCCGGGCCAGATGAACCACTTGGAAAGTAGGTGCTGATCACCGAGAGCTTTCGCTTTGGCGTGTCAAAGCGCAGCTCAACAAACCTACCCTCGGCATCAAACTCCTCTGAACCCATGCCCACCCTCACATCCGAAGGCTCGCGCTTGCTGTAAACCGCTACCCCTGAATAGCCTTTTTTCTCAGCAAAATGAAAATGGCCCTTCAAACCGGCCAAAGACTCAAATTTGCCAGCCACGTCAGGCGCTTGCGCTTTAAGCTCCTGCACACAAATACAATCATGATTGTTTTGAGCAATCCAGGCTTCCACCCCCTTGGTGGCTGCAGATCGGATGCCGTTCAAGTTCAAGCTGCTTAATTTAAACAAGGAATTCCCCATGGTGACTGGACATACACCGCAAACCGACATAGCGGTCTTGGCGCAAGAGTTTGTTCAATTTTCTGTCGACGCTGGCGTTCTCAAGTTTGGTGAATTTAAAACCAAAGCGGGCCGCATGAGCCCTTATTTCTTCAATGCAGGCTTATTTGACGATGGCGCCAAACTCGGAAAACTTGCCCAATTCTATGCAAAAGCATTGCTCAGCAGTGGCATTGAGTTCGATATGATTTTTGGCCCTGCCTACAAAGGCATCCCCTTGGGTGCAGCCGTATCGATTGAGTTGGCACGTTTAGGCAAAGTGGTGCCCTTTTCCTACAACCGAAAAGAAGCCAAAGACCACGGCGAAGGAGGTACCTTGGTGGGCGCACCGCTCAAAGGCCTTGTGCTGATTGTCGATGACGTAATGAGCGCAGGCACTGCAGCCCGAGAATCTATTGACCTGATTAAGAAAGCGGGAGCAACACCCCACGCCATTGCCATTGCCCTTGACCGCCAAGAAATGGCCACCGAAGTTCAAACCGATGGGTCCGTTAAAGACGTGCGTCACAGTGCCGTGCAATATGTGCGCAACACATTGGGCATGAGCGTGTGCTGCATTGCTGAGTTGTCTGATTTGCTTACTTACCTGTCTACACAAACTGGCAGCCAGATAAGCCAACACCTGCCCAGGGTTCAAGCCTATCGCGATCGTTATGGTGTCTGAGCTAGCCCTGTAGCTTCCTCAGCAAAAGCTCATTCACCTGCGCGGGGTTGGCCTTGCCTTTGCTGGCTTTCATGATGGGGCCCACCAAGCCATTCAAGGCCTTGCTATTGCCTGCTCTAAACTCTTCAACGTTCTTCGGATTGGCCGCCAACACTTCATCAACGATGGCTTCCAGCGCGCCAGTGTCGTTCATCTGCTTCAAGCCTTTGGCCTCAATGATGACGTCCACTTCGCCGCCCTCTGTCCAAAGCGCATCAAACACTTGCTTGGCAGCGCTGTTGCTGATGGTGTTGTCGGCAATGCGGCCAATCATGTCGGCGAGTTGCGCAGCATTCACCGGCGCGTGTTCAATGCTCAATTCACCGGCATTCAAACGGCGCGACACCTCACCCATGATCCAGTTGCTGACCAGCTTAGCTTGGCCACACGCCTTGGCTGCCGTTTCAAAATAAGCTGCCATGGCTTTGCTTTGGGTTAGCGTCGTGGCGTCGTATTCAGGTAAACCATAGTCGGCCACAAAACGCACCGCCATGACACGCGGTAACTCGGTCATCTCGGACTGCACGCGCGCCACCCAATCTCGGCCAATCACCAATGGTGGAAGATCGGGATCGGGAAAGTAACGGTAATCTGCCGCATCTTCTTTGGTGCGCATGGCGCGTGTTTCGCCGGTGTCTGGATCAAACAATACAGTGGCTTGCTGAATGGCGTGGCCATCTTCAATTTGTTCAATTTGCCAACGCACTTCAAAGTCGATGGCCTGCTGCATGAACTTGAAGCTGTTCAAGTTTTTAATTTCACGCCGTGTGCCCAAATCATCGCCAGGTTTGCGCACCGACACATTGGCGTCACAACGGAAACTGCCCTCTTGCATGTTGCCATCGCAAATGCCTATCCAAGTCACAATTTTGTGCAGCTCTTTGGCATAAGCTACCGCCTCATCGCTAGAGCGAATATCAGGTTCGGTCACAATTTCCAAGAGCGGCGTCCCTGCGCGGTTCAAGTCGATGCCACTCTGGCCAATGAAGTCTTCGTGCAAAGATTTGCCCGCGTCTTCTTCCAAGTGCGCGCGCACCAAACGAACGGTTTTCTTTTCATCGCCCACAAAGAAAGACACCTCGCCACCTTGCACCACAGGTATTTCAAACTGACTGATTTGATAGCCCTTGGGCAGGTCTGGATAGAAGTAATTTTTACGCGCAAAAATACTTTGCTCTGCAATGTGCGCGCCTACAGCCAATCCCAATTCAATGGCGCGCTGAACAGCGCCTTTGTTCATGACGGGCAGTGTGCCAGGCAAGGCCAAATCGACTGCACAAGCTTGTGTGTTGGGTTCTGCGCCAAATGTCGTCGGTGCGCGGCTGAAAATTTTGCTCTGCGTAGAAAGTTGGGCATGCGTTTCAAACCCAATGACCACTTCGTAGCCTTGAACCAGAAGAGATTTTTGCTTTATTGTCATTTTGCACCTCCTGGTTGACGAAGGTGAAAGTCAGTGGCTTGCTGCAAAAGATGTGCAACATTGAGCAACTGCGCTTCTTTGAAGTAATTGCCAATGAGCTGCAAGCCAACAGGCATACCCGCTTCGCCAAAGCCTGCAGGCACACTCATGCCTGGCAAGCCAGCCAGAGAAGCCGGCAGGGTAAAGATGTCAGCCAAATAATTGGCGACAGGGTCATCTGTTTTTTCGCCAAACTTCCAAGCTACTGTGGGTGCGACAGGTCCTGCAATCACATCGCAAACTTTGAAGGCTTGCTGGAAATCATCTGAAATCATGCGGCGAATTTTTTGCGCTTGCAAATAGTAGGCATCGTAATAACCATGCGACAACACATAGGCGCCCGTCATGATGCGGCGCTTCACCTCCTCGCCAAAACCTTCAGCCCGCGAACGCTTGTACATTGACACCAAATCTGTGTAGTCTTTGGTACGATGACCAAACTTCACGCCATCAAATCGGCTTAAGTTGCTAGAGGCTTCTGCCGGAGCAATGATGTAGTAAACAGGAATAGAAAGTTCAGTTCGCGGCAAGCTGATGGCCACCAACTTGGCACCGAGGTTTTCATATTCTTTCAACGCCGCATCAACTGCAGTGCGCACACCAGATGCAAGGCCTTCGCCAAAAAATTCTTTGGGAATGCCAATGCGCAAACCCTCGATTGATGCATTCAAATCGCGCGCAAAGTTTTCTGCAGGCACATCAAGCGATGTGGAATCTCGGTCTAAATCTGGGCCACACATCGCCGACAACATGAGTGCGCAATCTTCTGCGGTATGCGCCATAGGGCCGGCTTGGTCCAAGCTGGACGCGTAGGCAATCATGCCGTAACGCGATGCACGGCCATAAGTGGGCTTGATACCCGTAATGCCGCAAAAACTGGCGGGCTGGCGAATTGAACCACCGGTGTCAGTGCCTGTCGCAGCGGGCACCAAGCGCGCAGCGACAGCAGCCGAGCTGCCGCCTGAGGAACCGCCGGGCACACGAGAAGTGTCCCAAGGGTTGATGACCGATTTATAAGCCGAGTTTTCGTTGGAGGAGCCCATGGCGAATTCATCGCAATTGAGCTTGCCCAAATTGACCATGCCAGCGCCGCCAGTCTGCACGCCCAACTTTTGAACCACTGTGGCGTCAAAGGGGGAGCGATAGTCCTTTAACATCTTGGAACCAGCGGTGGTGGGAAAGTCGGTGGTGACAAAAATGTCTTTGTGCGCCAAGGGCACACCGGCCAGCGTGCCAGCTGTACCTGCAGCCAATTGTGCTTCAGCTTGTTTGGCTTGGGCCAACGTGGCTTCTGGATTGAAGCTTAAAAAAGCCCCAGATGCGTCGGCCTGGCTGCGCGCCAAAAAGTGTTGGGCGACCTCTGTGGGGCTGACTTTTTTAGCGCGAAGGTGAGCAGCCAGTGCTGCGACGGTCATGTCATGTAGAGCTGTCATGCGAGCCCCTTACTCAATCACTTTGGGAACTAAAAACAGACCGCGCTCTACAGCTGGAGCACTTCGTTGGTTGGTTTCCCGCTGGTTGGGCTCACTGGCCAGATCATCGCGCAAACGCAGCGCCACCGCCTGTATGGTCGCAATGGGGTGTGGCAAGGGCTCCACACCAGTAGTGTCCACAGCAAGCATGGCCTCCACAATGGTAAAAAAGCCGTTGATTTGGTCCAACATGCGTTGACCCTCCTCAGGCTGGAGCTCTAATCTGGCCAGGTTGGCAATTCGGTCGAAGTCTATTGCGGTTAAGGACATAAATGTCAGTCTTTACAGGCGCTTGAAGCCCACAAATTTGAGGTCTCCATTCGCATTTTTTTCAAGTGATGGGTTATTATCGCGTGTTCGCTACTAGCTCTTTAAAAAGCCAGTTCAAGCCCACAATTTACACCCTTCAATGCCCCCCTAACTTCAGGCTTGCAAGATGAAGCTCGCAGTAGACTAGGATTTGTTATGTTCAGCTCGTTTCTCAGGTATTTTTCTACCGATTTGGCCATTGATTTGGGCACTGCCAACACCCTGATTTTTGTACGGGACAAGGGCATTGTTCTCGACGAGCCCTCTGTCGTGGCCATTCGCCACGAAGGCGGGCCTAATGGCAAAAAAGTCTTGCAAGCCGTGGGCCACGAAGCCAAATCGATGTTGGGCAAAGTGCCAGGCAACATCGAAGCCATTCGCCCTATGAAAGACGGCGTGATTGCCGACTTCACGGTCACAGAGCAAATGCTCAAGCAGTTCATTCGCATGGTGCACCCCCGCAGCACCTTCCGGCCCAGCCCGCGCATCATCATTTGCGTGCCTTGCGGCTCTACCCAAGTTGAGCGCCGTGCCATTCGCGAATCAGCCTTAGGCGCTGGCGCCTCTGAGGTCTACCTGATAGAAGAACCCATGGCTGCAGCCATTGGTGCGGGCTTGCCCGTGTCAGAAGCGTCTGGCTCGATGGTGGTCGACATCGGGGGTGGCACCACCGAGGTGGGCGTCATCTCATTGGGCGGCATGGTTTACAAAGGCAGCGTGCGTGTAGGCGGCGACAAGTTCGACGAGGCCATCATCAGCTACATCCGCCGCAACTACGGCATGCTCATTGGCGAGCCCACCGCAGAAGCCATCAAGAAAAACATCGGCTCTGCCTTCCCTGGCAGCGAAGTGCGAGAAATGGAAGTCAAAGGCCGCAACCTGTCCGAAGGCGTGCCCCGCAGCTTCACCATCAGCAGCAACGAAATTCTCGAAGCCCTGACTGACCCACTGAACAACATCGTGTCAGCGGTCAAAACAGCTCTCGAGCATACTCCCCCTGAATTGGGTGCCGACATCTCCGATCGAGGCATGATGCTCACCGGCGGCGGCGCCTTGTTGCGCGACCTCGATCGTTTGCTGTCAGAAGAAACGGGTCTGCCCGTCTTGGTGGCTGAAGATCCACTCACTTGCGTGGCGCGCGGTTGCGGCATGGCCCTCGAACGCATGGATCGACTGGGCAGTATCTTTACCAGCGAATAACACTGGCGCAATGCATGGCGCTGGATTCACTTGACCGCTCACCCCCACCCTTTTTCAGGGTGGGCTTTGCGCCCCTGACCAAGCTCGTTTTTTTCAGCGCTCTCTCTTTGCTGCTTGTTTTTTGTGACAAGCAATTGCAGTACACCAAGCCCTTGCGTGCCGGGCTTTCAACCATTATTCTTCCCGTTCAATGGTTGGTTCTGCAACCAGGCGTAGCTTTGTCGGCCATTGGCACTTATTTTCAGAGTTTGGATCAAGCCCAAAAAAATCTAAAGGCTGCAGAACTCAAGGTGCTTCAGCAGACTGTGCGCTCGCAGCAAGTTGAGCAACTGCAAATTGAAAATCAAAATCTTCGCCTACTCATGGACCTTCAATTTAGCATCGATGTTTCATCTCAGACGGCCGAAGTTCTGTTTGATGTTCCCGACCTCTTCAACCAACGCATTGTGATCAACCGCGGTCAACTCAAAAACGTGGCACTGGGCTCACCGGTCATTGATGCCGGTGGCGTGGTCGGGCAAGTCACGCGCGTTTTTCCATTGACCTCAGAAGTGACACTTCTGACCGACAGAGACCAAAGCATTCCTGTGCTAAACAGCCGAACTGGCGCGCGCAACATCACCAGTGGCGATGTCTTAGCAGGGCTGCAAATGATCGAGCTGAAATTTGTGCCCGCCAGTGCCGATGTGAAAGAGGGCGACCTGCTCACCACCAGTGGCATTGATGGCATCTATCCCGCAGGACTTCAAGTGGCGCGTATCAGTCACATAGAGAGACGTGTTGATATTTCTTTTGCCAGAATTCACGCAAGCCCCTTGGCAGAACTCAAAGGTCGCCACGTCTTGGTCTTGCAGCCCGCGGCGGCTTCGACAACTAACAAAGGCAAAACGCCATGATGATGAGTCATCGCGAGGCCTTATTGTTGCCAGTGAGCCCTTGGTTCATCGCCTTGAGCCTTTTAATGTCATTGCTGCTCAGCATGCTGCTTGGTTTGTCTCAAGCCCTTTGGATTCCAGATGTTTTGGCTGTCAGCATTTTCTTTTGGGGCATTCACCAGCCTCACCGAGTTGGTATGGCCACTGCATTCGTACTGGGCTTGTGGATGGATGTTCAGAACTCTTCCCTGTTGGGTCAGCATGCTCTGTCGTATGTTTTGCTAAGTTATTTTGCATTCAGTATGCACCGCCGGCTACTTTGGTTTCCCATCAAAGAGCAGATGCTGCAAATTGCACCTTTTTTCATCTTGGCCGAACTCATTGGCCTGCTCATCCGTTTAATCACTGGCGATGATTTCCCTGGTTGGCCCATGTTGCTGTCGCCTTTCATCGAAACTTTGTTGTGGCCTGTAGCCAATTACATTTTGCTTGCGCCGCAACGAAGAGCACATGACCCCGATGTCAATCGGCCGATCTAAAGCATGGCCTTTCACCTGCCGTCGTTGAGAGAGTTGCGCAACACAGAGTTTGAAATATTAAAATTTCAGAATCGTGTTCTGATTTTGCAAGGCGTGGTCTTGGTCTGCTTTGTTCTATTGGGCATTCGCTTGTTTTACCTGCAAGTCATTCGGCATGAAGATTTGCTAGCGCAGGCTGAAAACAACCGCACGGCTGTGCTTCCCACTGTCCCCAATCGAGGCACCATACTAGATCGCAATGGCGTGGTTTTGGCCAACAACTATTCAGCTTACACCCTAGAAATTACGCCTTCGCGCGTGAAAGACTTGGAGGCCACCATCGATGGCTTGTCGGAAATCATTGACATACCTTTGCGCGATAAAAGACGTTTCAAGCGCATGCGCGAAGAATCCAAAAACTTTGATTCGCTAGCCATCCGATCGCGACTGACCGATGAAGAAGTGGCCAAATTCACGGCGCAACAATTTAGATTTCCAGGCGTAGAAATCAAAGCCAGATTGTTTCGCAATTACCCATTTGGTCATTTAGCCAGCCATGTGGTGGGCTACATTGGGCGCATCAACCAAAAAGAAAAAGAGCAAATCGAAGAGAGTGACGACGAGGGCAATTACAGAGGTACGCAATACATTGGCAAGCTTGGCGTAGAGCAACGCTATGAACGTGAACTCCACGGTATCACGGGCGTACAAGAAGTCGAAAAATCCGCTGGCGGTCGCGCCGTCAGACGACTTGCCAGTCGTCCTGCCACGCCGGGTCAAAACGTCGTCTTGTCGATCGACATAAAATTGCAAAAGATGATCGAAGATCTGTACGGCGAGAGGCGAGGTGCATTGGTTGCACTCGACCCCCGCACAGGCGAAATATTGGCCTTCGTCAGCAAACCCACCTTTGATCCCAATTTATTTGTCGACGGCATTGACAGCGAAAGCTGGAAACTCTTGAGTGAGTCGATCGACAAGCCTCTGTTAAATCGCGCCATGCGAGGCACCTACCCACCGGGCTCAACCTACAAACCTTTCATGGCCATTGCAGCTCTTGAAACTGGCAAGCGCAACGCTAGCGAAGTCATCAATGATGCCGGTTCTTGGACCTATGCTGGACATACTTTTAGAAGTCACGGAGATGTCGGCTTGGGGCCCGTCGACATGGTGAAGTCCATCGTGCTATCAAGCAATGTTTACTACTACTCATTGGCCAACACCATGGGCGTAGACACCATCCATGACTTCATGAAACCACTTGGATTTGGTCAAATCACAGGAGTCGACTTACTAGGTGAACTGCGTGGTACCTTGCCCAGTACGGAATGGAAAAAGAAAACTTATACAAAACCGGAACAACAACGTTGGTATGGCGGTGAAACTATTTCGCTTGGCATTGGACAAGGGTACAACGCCTTCACCATGCTGCAACTGGCAACCGCCACCACCACATTGGCCAATGGCGGCATTTACCGCAAGCCCCGTTTGGTGATGGCTACCCAAGATCCCATTCAACTGGTGGACCGAGCCGTCGCCGGTGAAGAACCCGTCAATTTAAGGTTTAAGCCAGAAAACGTCGCGGTGGTTCATCAAGGCCTAATCGGTGTCGCTAAAGAGGGCACCGCTGCTCGGGTGTTTGCTGGCACAACTTATCAAAGCGCCGGCAAAACAGGCACGGCTCAAGCCGTCACGATTGGGCAAAAAGAAAAATACAACATCAGCAAGTTGGACGAGCACCAACGAGATCACGCTTTGTACATCGCATTTGCACCTGCAGAAAACCCGCAAATTGCGTTGGCCATAGTGGTCGAAAACGCAGGCTTTGGTGCCGCACAAGCCGCTCCCATTGCTCGGCGCATTTTTGATTATTGGTTATTAGGTGACTATCCCAGCCTGGACGACATTGATGCGTCTCAAAAAGGTTTGGCTTCAACACCCATCGGTGTGCGCAGGCGTAAAGAGAATATTCAACTCATGTCGAGTGAGGGTGTTGTGGCTGGAGTGAAGAGCCGTTGATTCAACTCAACAGTTCATTGGTGCTCATTTTAAAAACCGATCAAACTTAAGATTCGGCCACCTTTAACAATTTCTTTGAAATCAGTTTTAGTAGCAAGAAAACAATGAAGGTGCCTGTGATGTCAGCAATAAAAGAGGTCAGAGTTTCATCAATAAAGCTTGGGTTAACTTCACTCCAAGATAAAACCGCATGATTGAATGAGCTGTTCAGAAATACAAAAATCAAGACCACGAGGACCAATTGCTTGGAGGTGATATGGCTCAAATCATCGTTCATGGCAAATTTTTGGACCGCTAATTTTTTGGCTAAATAAGGCGCAAGCCCACTCATCACCGCCAATTGAAAGCCTAAAAAATAATCATCAGGATATTTATACACCACAGCTACGATCAAAGTAGCCGTTGCAATGCCTACTGCGCCTAGCCAACCAGCGATCAGGACGAAAAGTAATTTGAAGCCACTTGGAATATGAACGAAGTCTGCTCCCGGCATTCCCACCAAGAAGTCGGTCAAAACGTTGTTGCTGAAGTGGATTAGAAAATAAGCAACTACCACTAAGATGAAAATATTGAGCTTGCTTTGTAGGATTTTTTGGATCACAAATTGACCGCCTCAAAGGCTGTAGAATTAATTTTAATTTATTGTATTTGAAATTATCAACTTGCATTTAAATAAATCATTAGAGGCGTTTAAGTAGCGGCAGCTTGCACTATCGCTTTGGACAGCGTTTTCATGTATTGACGCCCCAACGAGGACAATACCAAGTACTTGGTTCTTCTATCACAGCCCTCTGAGCGCGCAATTACGTAACCCGCGGTTCTTAAACTTGCCAAGTGTTTATGAAGCGTGGCAGGGGAAGCAAGTTGGTCAACCCTAATTATTTCTCTAACAGTTAATGGTTTGCCGACATGCTCATGGATTGCAATCTGATCGAGAATTAATTTTGACAGCACTGACATTGTTGGAAACTTTTCCAAATGGATTAGTCCCTGCAACAAATTGAGGTAATTGATATAGGTATTCATAACTTCTGTCCCAACTCAAATCCTGCTCGGAAGCGTAAAAAGTGTCCAGTATAGTTGACATTAACGCCCTGTACAGATTTTTTGCCAAGCTCAGTCTCCGCTGAAGCACGGTGTGATGAGGAACAAGAGAGTGTGGTGCGGCTGGCGGGGATCGAACCCACGACCCTTGGCTTCGGAGGCCAATACTCTATCCACTGAGCTACAGCCGCGCCTGATTCATTGCTGAGAGTGGAAGCCGATTATGGCATGTCCCCCTAATTTCATGGATTGCAAGGGGTAGCCCCAAAGTCTCGGAGGTTATAATCGAAGGTTAATTCCGATCAACCGGATACCACAGTTCACTAGAGATTCATTGAGGACGCTATGAGCGACAACAGCCACGATCAAGCCCAGGAAGACCACACTGGTCCGGTCAAAACCCCCAAGCAAATGTTGATGTTGAGCTTTGCCTCTTTCGTTATTCCGGTTTTCATCATCATTGGCCTGGTGTACTACGTCACTTTGGCCAACAAAACGGCTCCTGGTAGTGACACCGAACGTACTGTTGCTGAACGCATTCAAAAAGTAGGCTCCGTTGAAATTCGCGATGCAAACCGCCCCATGAAGGCTGGTCAAGAGGTTTACAAGGCGCAATGTGCTGCCTGCCACGACGCCGGTCTCGCAGGTGCGCCCAAGTTTGCCGATGCTGGCGCATGGGCACCTAGAATCAAAACGGGTTACGACGCCTTGCTTAATTCTGCTCTCAAAGGCAAAAACGCAATGGGCGCACAAGGCGGTGGCGATTACAGCGACCTTGAAATTGGCCGTGCTGTTGCCTACTTAACCAACTCTGCTGGCGGCAAGTTCAAAGAACCAGAAGTGCCTGCTGAGAAAAAGTAATTCAAGCAGCCTAACCCCTTGAATACGGGTCAGCTACTTAAACCGCTCGATGCAAATCAGAGCGGTTTTTTATTGGCCACTTGAGGACTGGCGATGTACCCAAACTTCTTTGGCATTTGGCAGGCTTCCAGAGGCTCTAGTAGCCACAAGCCTAACTCCAATCCCTCTGCTGCTTTGGCAACATCAAGGGTATGCAGCAAGCCAAAACCCATGGCCGTTTGAAAATATACCCTCCCCGTTTCATCGGTGTAACAAATTTGAGCTTGCGTTTCTTGGCCGGTTTGTGCTGCCAATTTAAAGTCCGTAGACAATCGCCAAACAAAGGGCGTAGCTGCTAACTCCACATAAACACGCTGCGGCCCATTTTGAAAAAACCAAGCGCCCGTTGAATCTGCTGCGTAGTTGCGGTGAATAAACTCAATTAATTTTTCATGGTGCAGCAAGGATCCCTTGGCGCCGGGCACACCGCTTTGGAAGCTGCCACACGCCTGCGCGGGGTCATCTCTCAGGTACCAATGGCCGCGTTCATCCAAGCCCAGCCAGCCATAGCAGTTGGGCACATGGGGCCACTTGGCCATGGCTTGTCTGACAATATCGTCCATACTTTGGATCTTAGTGGATGTGCTTCAACAGCCATTGACCCACGGCCTGCGGCATGGCTTTCAAATGCCCTGGCAATGAACCACTTGCAAACCCAGCATGACCACCACCGCCTGGTTGCCATAGCGTTACGTGAGCACTGACTTTGGCTGAAGTTGGCAAGCTATTTGAAGGAATAAAGGGGTCGTTCTTGGCATTAAGTGCCAATGCTGGCAATGCAATGCATCTCATGTGCTGCAGTGCCGAAGCTCGCAGCCAATAGTCATCGGTATTTTTAAAACCATGCAAAGGCGCTGTGAACACATCGTCAAAATCATAGAGATCTTTGGCAGCCATGAGTTTGTTCGCGTCAAATAGGCAAGGAAACTGCTTGAGTTTGGCCATGGCTTTGGGCTTCATGCTGCGCAAAAACATGCGAGTGTAAACCTGCCGGTTAAACCCTTTACCGATGGCGTGACCGCTGGCAGTCAGGTCTAATGGTGAACAAATTGAAGCCACTGCATTGACAATTTTTTGCGCTGACTGGCCGTGCTCCCCAGCCCACCGCATCAAAGCGTTGCCCCCCAAAGACACGCCTGCTGCCAATAGACCAGGTCGATTTTGTGCATCGACCATTTGTTTGAATTTGCGCAGCAAATGGTCTACCTCTTCATGGTCGCCTGAGTGATACGCACGCGGTGCCAAGTTCAAAGTACCACTGCAACCTCTGAAGTGCGGCACGGCAATGTCGCACCCATTTTGCAATCCCCAATCGGCAAAGGCTTGGGAGTAATGGCTACCAGAAGAGCCTTCAAGTCCATGGAATAGCACCAACAACGGCCGCTTTAAAGGGGATGGAGTGACTTCACAAAAGTCCACATCCACAAAGTCCTCATCTGGCGTGGCCCAACGCTCGCGGCGCCATTGGGGCGCAGTTATCTCAAACCTTTGTGACCACCTTGCTGACCAAATGGTTTGTAAATGGCCGCCAGGCAACCATGAAGGCGCTGAGTAGTCAGTCAATGGAGCACCGACGGGCTGGAAGAAACTTCTGCTGGCGCGTTTGGCGAACCAGGGCTGGCATGATGCGCCACCATGCGCCAGCCTTGTGGTGTCTTGTGGTACACATTGGTGGCGAGCACATAGGCCGTTTGCGGGCCATCGGATCCCAACACTTCAACACGCTCCACCAAATGATGCATGGCGCTGGCCAATGAATCGACTTTGTGAACATGGGTGGGATGCGCTTGCACGGTGCCATTGGCAAACATGGCTTCAAAGGTGGCGCGGATGGCGCCCGAGCCAATTAAGCGCGGGCCACCTGGATGAACGCACACAATTTCTTCTTCGTCGGCCCAGCACGCCATCAAACGTTCAATGTCGCCTAGCCTAAGAGCGTCGTAAAACGCGGCCTCGATATCGTCAGGATTACCGCCCAATGTGGCGGCTTGTAGTTTGGCTTTGCGCATGGTGTCCTTGGAAACAAAAAACCCGGCGTGCACCGGGTTTCAGAAAACTTGTCAGCGTGTTCAACGCCCACATTTTATTTTTTTGTACGGAACTTGCGCAAGGCTGCCAGTTGCGCTGCAAACACAGCCAACTCACTTTGCGCACGAGCCATGTCGATTTCAGACTTGGCATTGCGAAGCGCATCTTCTGCTGCTGCTTTAGCAGCATTGGCTTTCTCTTCGTCCAAATCTTTACCGCGAATAGCACTGTCAGACAACACTGTCACGTGGTCGGGTTGCACTTCCAAAATGCCGCCAGCCACAAAGACAAATTCTTCGGTGCCGTCGGTTTTTTCGATGCGAACAGCGCCAGCCTTGATGCGCGAAATCAACGGTGTGTGACGGGGGTAAATGCCCAACTCGCCAGCTTCACCAGGCAAGGCCACAAAACGGGCTTCACCTGAGAAGATGGACTCTTCTGCACTGACCACATCAACGCGGATGGTGTTCATAATGTGTTCCTTGAAAAGGGTTTACAAGAATGGCTTACGCCATTTTCTTGGCCTTTTCGAAGGCTTCGTCAATGGTACCTACCATGTAGAACGCTTGCTCGGGCAAGTGATCGCACTCGCCAGAGACGATCATTTTGAAACCGCGAATGGTTTCAGCCAATGTAACGTATTTGCCAGGTGAGCCTGTGAAGACTTCGGCAACGTGGAAAGGCTGAGACAAGAAACGCTGAATCTTACGGGCACGGGCCACAGCCAACTTGTCTTCAGGAGCTAAGTCGTCCATGCCCATAATGGCAATGATGTCGCGCAGCTCGCGATAGCGCTGCAATGTACCTTGAACAGCACGTGCTGTTTCATAGTGATCGACACCCACAACCAAAGGATCGAGCTGTCGGCTTGTAGAATCCAAAGGATCAACCGCGGGGTAGATGCCCAAAGACGCGATGTCACGAGACAACACCACAGTGGAGTCCAAGTGAGCAAACGTTGTCGCAGGTGATGGGTCGGTCAAGTCGTCCGCTGGCACGTAAACGGCTTGGATGGAAGTGATGGAGCCCACTTTGGTAGAGGTAATGCGCTCTTGCAAACGGCCCATTTCTTCGGCCAGTGTAGGCTGATAACCCACAGCTGAAGGCATGCGGCCCAACAAGGCGGACACTTCGGTACCGGCCAATGTGTAACGGTAGATGTTGTCCACGAAGAACAACACGTCTTTGCCTTCGTCACGGAAAGATTCGGCAATGGTCAAACCTGTAAGGGCCACGCGCAAACGGTTGCCTGGTGGCTCGTTCATCTGACCATACACCATGGCCACTTTGGACTCTGGCAGGTTTTCCAAATTCACAACGCCTGAGTCAGCCATCTCGTGATAGAAGTCATTTCCTTCTCGCGTGCGCTCACCCACACCGGCGAACACGGACAAACCGCTGTGCGCTTTGGCGATGTTGTTAATGAGTTCCATCATGTTCACGGTTTTGCCCACACCGGCACCACCGAACAGGCCCACTTTACCGCCCTTGGCGAAAGGGCAAACCAAGTCAATCACCTTAATGCCGGTTTCCAGCAATTCTTGTGATGGGCTGAGTTCGTCGTAAGCAGGGGCTTTGCGGTGAATGGACGCAGTCAATTCTTGGCTGACCGGGCCGCGCTCATCGATGGGCGAGCCGAGCACATCCATGATGCGGCCCAATGTGGCTTTGCCAACGGGCACCGTGATGGGGTTGCCGGTGTTGGACACCATCAAACCACGGCGCAGACCGTCAGAGGATCCCAGCGCAATGGTTCGCACCACGCCGTCTCCGAGTTGCTGCTGCACTTCCAATGTAAGGGCCGTGCCGTCCATTTTCAGAGCATCATAAATTTTGGGCATTTGATTGCGCGGAAATTCCACGTCAACCACGGCACCAATACATTGAACAATTTTTCCTTGGGCTTGCATTTTTCGCTCCAATAATTTGAATTAGCTGAACTGTCTTAATCGTCTTAGCCGCTGATCGCCGCAGCGCCAGAGACGATTTCGGACAATTCTTTCGTGATGGCTGCTTGACGAGTTTTGTTGTAAACGAGTTTGAGCTCGCCAATCACATTACCCGCGTTGTCTGTTGCCGCTTTCATGGCCACCATGCGAGCAGCGTGCTCGGAGGCCATGTTTTCTGCAACAGCTTGGTAAACCAAAGCTTCCGCGTAACGAACCAGCAAGTCGTCAATGACAGCTTGTGCATCGGGTTCGTACAAATAGTCCCAACCATGTTGGGTACCAGCGGCCTTGGTTTCAGCTTCCATCTTATCGGCCGACAAAGGCAGCAACTGATCGATGGTGGGCTGTTGGGCCATGGTGCTGATGAATTTGTTGTAGCACAGGTAAACCGCGCTTAACTCACCATTGGCATACGCATCGAGCATGACCTTGACGGGGCCGATGAGTTTTTCCAAATGGGGCTTATCGCCCAAGTGAGTGACGTGCGAAATGACCTTGGCGCCCACGCGGTTGAGGAAACCTAAACCTTTGCTGCCAATGGCCACTGCCTGTACAGATTTCCCAGCCGATTGCGTGGCACGCAATTGGGTAGTGACTGCACGCAACAAATTGGTGTTCAAACCGCCGCACAAACCTTTGTCAGTGGTAACCACAATGAAGCCAACAGCTTTGCCGTCAGAGTGCTTCATGAAAGCGTGCACATACTCAGGATTGGCCTGGCCAAGATGGCTCGCGATACCGCGAATTTTCTCTGCGTAAGGACGCGCCGTGCGCATGCGCTCCTGCGCCTTTCGCATTTTGGAGACAGAAATCATCTCCATCGCTTTGGTGATCTTCTTGGTGTTTTCCACCGATTTGATCTTGGTGCGTAGTTCCTTGCCCGATGCCATCAGAGGCTCCTTTTGGTCAGGTAGAAATTAAGCAAAAGATTTCTTGAAGGCGGCCACAGCAGCGTTCAACTCGGCTTCGGCGTCTTTGTCCAAAGCTTTGCTCTCTTCGATTTTGGCCAACAGGGCGGCACATTTATCTTTGAGGTACGCATGCAAACCACTTTCGAAGGACAGCACTTTCTTCACGTCCACATCGTCCATGAAGCCTTTGTTAACGGCGAACAAAGAAGCGCCCATCAAGCTGATGGACAAGGGGCTGTATTGAGCCTGCTTCAAGAGTTCGGTCACGCGGGCACCGCGGTCGAGTTGTTTTCGTGTGGATTCGTCCAAGTCAGAAGCGAACTGCGCGAACGCAGCCAATTCACGGTACTGCGCCAAGTCAGTACGAATACCACCAGACTGACCCTTGATAACTTTGGTTTGAGCCGAACTGCCCACGCGAGACACAGAAATACCAGCGTTAATCGCAGGACGGATACCGGCGTTGAACAAAGATGTTTCCAAGAAAATCTGGCCGTCGGTGATCGAAATCACGTTGGTCGGCACGAAGGCAGACACGTCACCGGCTTGCGTCTCAATGATGGGCAAAGCGGTGAGTGAACCTGTTTTGCCTTTCACAGCGCCTTTGGTGAAGTGCTCTACATAGTCGGCATTCACGCGGGCTGCACGCTCGAGCAAACGGCTGTGGAGATAAAACACATCGCCAGGATAAGCTTCACGGCCTGGTGGGCGACGCAAGAGCAAAGACACTTGACGGTAGGCCACAGCTTGCTTGGACAAATCGTCATAAACGATCAATGCGTCTTCGCCGCGGTCGCGGAAATACTCGCCCATGGTGCAACCAGAGTAGGCTGACACGTATTGCATGGCGGCTGATTCAGAAGCGGAGGCTGCTACCACAATGGTGTAAGCCATGGCGCCAGCTTGTTCCAACGCGCGAACCACGTTTTTGATGGAAGAAGCTTTTTGACCAATCGCCACATAGACGCAGGTCATGTTCTGACCTTTTTGGTTGATGATGGCGTCGATGGCCACAGCTGTTTTACCAGTCTGACGGTCACCAATGA
>Ga0209355_1000283_pt1 | contig 31221 bp, 28 predicted proteins | sample LauGreSBDMM110SN_3_FD_187563 | JGI IMG/M metagenome (GOLD analysis project Ga0209355, IMG submission 187563) | Freshwater lake microbial communities from Lake Michigan, USA - Sp13.BD.MM110.SN (SPAdes) (version 2) | ecosystem: Environmental > Aquatic > Freshwater > Lake | place: Lake Michigan... | reverse complement strand
AGCAAGACAGCTTGTAGATGAAAATATAAATTTAAATAATTATGGCTTCCGCTTAGACTATTGTAGATGGCGTGTTTCGCAACAACATAATGAGCTATTTAAAAAGTTGGAAAAAATACAAGCACTATCTTTTGAACAATTAGTTTGTGAAAGAGAGCTTGAAGAAGCTATTAAGATATTAGGTTATTCTCAAAAAGAACTAAACAATGCAGAAGCAGATTTAATTAACGATCAAATTGAGCATATAAACGATCAAATTGAGCATAACTATTCAGTCTCGGGGGAATTACAGTATAATCTTGAAGATGCCGAAGAAAACCACGAAGAAGCTAAAAAAAATCTGGAATTAATAAGACAAAAAATGTTTGAACTAAACAATATAAAATGCTTAAAACACGAAGAAGACTATGACTGGAATGAATTTATGATTTAAACATTTAAAATATAATAACATATCATAAATTATAATATATACTAAATGGATTTAAAAGAGCTACGAAGTTATCGCATTCAATTTGAAGAACCATTTTATAATTCAAGTGGTTTGGGTATATCGTTATTTGATTTGTTTATGACATTTTTTATTGCTTATTTAATTGAACCATATGTTAGAGTATATACTAAATTAAATAGGCAAGATTATTATTTAATGTTATTACCATTAGGTGTTATTAGTCATATATTAACTAATCAACATACATTCTTAAATGGTAAATTATTTGATAATAGCTCTATTAATTTATACAAAGTTATAATGATTATTATAGTAGTCAAATTAATATATGAATTAATCAATAGTTTTTATGGTAAAACTACGCATTAGTTTTATTGATATTAGTTATAAGTTATGTCTAGTAATTTAAATAATAATGTATTGAATCCAACAATATGGGGTCCTCATTATTGGTTTGTATTATATACAATTGCATTAAGTTATCCCAATAATAGCAACGATTCAACAAAAAAGAAATATTATGACTTTATAACAAATTTACCATTATTTTTACCAATTAGTGATATTGGTAATGTATTTAGTAAATTTTTGGATGCATATCCTGTTACACCATATTTAGACTCTCGCGACTCTTTCATAAAATGGGTGCATTTTATACATAATAAAATAAATATTTATTTAGGAAAACCCGAAATAACATATTATGATGCAATGAATAAATATTATGAAAACTATAAATTGAAAGAATTGAAAAAGTATGAAGAAAAGAAATCTAAACAAAAATACATTTTTGGAAGTTTACTAATAGTATTAGTGTTAATAATAATAGGAATAAGTGTTAACGTTTAATATATTTAAAATAATTGTTTAATACAATTATTTAATATAATTATTTAATATAATTATTTAATATAATTATTTAATATAATTATTAAATTTAACTATGAAATTAGAATTGCTTATATTTACTATAACCGGTTTTGTATTATTAAATACATATTTTGAAGGTAAATTAATAAGTAAACTAAAAAATTATGAAAAATATTATAAAATGGGATTAATTGCTTTTGTTGGACTATGCATATATTTATTTATAAAGAAGAACCCATCAAATTACAAAGATTTTGTGCATAATACAAATGGCTATATTAAGTATTTACCAATAGATAGAAATACTGCAAGCATTATAACTCCCATTATAGATTTTACATCAAAGTCAATAACAAATGAGTTAAATAATAATTATAATTTAAGTGCAGGTACAAATATGAGAGAATCTCATAATTTAAATAAATCAATAAACACAAATTATAATAATATGACAAAACAGCAACAAAAGATATTACAATCCGGAAATACTTCAACAAAACGAAGTGTAAGTGAAACAAAAAAGAAATATGTAGCCGCATCACAAAATTGGCATTGTAAAGACTGTCAAAAGCAATTACCTGCTTGGTTTGAAGTAGATCATGTTATGAAACTTGAATATGGTGGTTCTAATTCTATTACTAATTTAGTGGCATTATGTAGAGATTGTCATGGCAAAAAAACGGCATTTGAAAACTTATAATAATAATAATAATAATAATAATTGTTGTTGCTTAACTTTGTAATGTTAATTTTAACTAACTTTGTAATGTTAATTTTAACTAACTTTGTAATGTTAATTTTAACTAACTTTGTAATGTTAATTTTAACTAACTTTGTAATGTTAATTTTAACTAACTTTGTAATGTTAATTTAAACAAAGTTCGTAATTTATATTATTAATATTATTTAATAATGGCACAAGTAAAAACTCAATTAATAGATGGTTATAAAGCCGTTAGTAATATTTCAGATAGTATTGTAGCATTTCTTAAAAATAGTGCAAATATTTTTTTAGATGTAATAATAAATGGAATAAAATTTAAAAAATCTAATGAACAATCATATGAATACAAATATTATAAATACATTAATATAACATTAGTGTTATTACTATTTGGAGTTGTATATTTTTTAAATGATTATTATAATTTATTTGGTGTAAAAAATACACAATATGAAATTGTTGGAATATTATTATTAATTACTGTTGTAATACTCTATTTTCAATTTTTAGTATTTAGAAATAATAATAATTCAATTATAGATAAAGATGAGAGATTAAACATTGTTAGTGGAGATGAACAAAATAAAAAATTTTTAAATGATTCAAGTTATTATCAAGAAGTATATATTATAGATAGTGAAAAAATCAAAAGTACGTATGTAAAACCATTAAGACTGTTATTCATGTATAGTTTACTATTATTTATAACACTAGTTAGTATATTATTAATAATAAATTATGTACTATATGCACAAAAAAATAGTAATTCATTTAGTATTACACAATCAGTATTAGGAGTAACAATTGTAGTGGTTGTATTAGCTATTATTGCGGCATTGTTTTCAATAAAATCATCATCCTCTAAATCAGACGAATGTATAAATGATGATCAATCATTTGGTATATATAACTACATTTGTATTATTAAAAAGGTAATTTTTTTTATACCTTGTGCTTTAGTTATTGTTCTAGATGAATTGAATAAAGATATAAAATTAACACCAAGCTCAATTTATTTATTACTTTTTATTTTATTATTTCTAATAACATTACTATTTATTACACCAGTTTTATTTAACTATTTTAGAACACTAAACAAGAGCAATTTATTAAAAGGAGAAGGACCATATTATTTAAATGAAAAGAAAGTCATTGGCATTTATCAAAATCTTAATAAAAATATTAATTCTACTATTGATATTCCAATACAAAAAAATAATGACACAAATGACTCCCTTGTAAAAAATCCTATTGATACTCTATTAAACTCGCTAAGTTTAAAAAATATTGAAAATACTATATTTACATCAGTCGATAGTTCAACACTAATTGGCGATGAAGATAAGAATATAACCAAACAAACTGAAGAAAATATAAGTGATACAAAAGGTTATAATTTTAAATTGTTGAAAAATGATTATAATGGTATTTATAATATAAAAACCCAATTTTTTGATCCACCCAAAACAGTTAATAAATTTCCTTATAACTATTCATATTCTATAAGCTTTTATATTTATATTAATCCACAATCAACAAATACATCGCCTGCTTATGCAAAAGACACTGAATTATTTAACTACGCCTATAAACCAGTAATATATTATAATGGAAAATCACAATCTGTCATTATTCGATCAAGAACACTAAACAATAAAGGAGATCAGCTAGATACTATATATGAAGAAAAAAATGTAAAATTTCAAAAGTGGGTCTTCTTTGTTATCAATTATGATAATAATATTATTGATATTTTTATGGATGGTAAATTAGTTGGCTCAAAAAAAGATGTAACACCATATTTTAAAGGTGATAAAGTAACAATAGGAGAAAATGAAGGTATACACGGAAGCATAAAAGATATAACTTATTATGATTCCATTAAAAGTCCACAAACCATTGAACTCTTATATCATTTAACAAAAAACAAATAAGGAAAATAAGAAAAATAAGAAAAATAAGAAAAATAAGAAAAATAAGAAAAATAAGAAAAATAAGAAAAATAAGAAAAATACTATTTAAAATATTAAAATTGTTTAATATTTTAATATTTTAATATTTTAATATGGGAATATTTAATATTATTATTGTTGTAATATTGATCATTGTAGTAATATGGGGACTTCGTAATTTGTTTTTTAAAACAAATATAATTTATGATTCAATGTGCGATGCAGCAAAGCCCGCATCATTACAAGGTACAATAACATCAATGTTTATATCAAATGCTAATGCAATAATGGCAAAAGATATACCTGAAAATAACTCATCAAATTTTATGTTAAGTGTATGGTTTTACATAGATAATTGGGGAAATAATATAGCTAATGAAAAAAATATCTTATATATGGCTGTAGATCCCGCAGCACCAACATTGCCCGAACTATCATCAAGGTTAACAGGATTAAGCAATAAAGTACAAAAAGACATTAGTTTGGGTCAAATTAAACCTAAAAATATTAATATTGCTTTAGATAAATATGAAAATAATTTATTAATTGATATTGAAACATATTTAGACAATAATTCAGGTTCGGTGTCAAATGTTTCTATATCCAATAAAAGAAATTATACAAGATATAAAATACCAAATATTCCTGTTCAAAAATGGAATAACTTAACATTAAGTATTGATACGCGAACACTTGATGTATATTTAGATGGAAAATTGCGAAATTCATTTATAATGCATGGACTATATAGAAATTATTATAGCACAAATGAGAAAAAAAATATATATATAGGAAATTTGTCCCAACAAACCAGCAGTTCAAGTGATACTAATAGTGGTAGAAATAGCGGATTTGAAGGCTATATTACACGAATTCGCTTTGAAATTGATTCAATTAATCCTCAAGAAGCATATAATATTTATAAAGAAGGAATAAATCAATCATTAGCAAAATCATTATTCAATAAGTATAGATTAAAAGTAAGCTTTTTAGAGTATAATAAAGAAAAAGGTAGTTTTGAAATATAATTTATATATATATATTAATATTATGAATCCACCGGAAAGTATATTTACTAATATAACAAAAAATATAAACGCAGCCATTCCGTATAGTGCAGAATCCAGATTAAAATCAACAAACGAATTTTTATCATCAAATACAATGATAGCAAAAATCACATTTCTATTAGCAATAGTAATAAGTTTTTCATTTTTATTTTATATAGGGAGTAAATTATTATATTATTTCTTTTCACCATCAGAAACTCCATTTTTGATATACGGATTAAAAGATGGAACAGAAGGAGTAACTATTACACAGTCTTTAGGTGAAAAATCATCAGTCCCTATTTTACGCAGTAAAGATGAATATGAAGGAATAGAATTTACTTACTCATTTTGGATAAATGTTAATGCAACAGACTACAAAGAGTCAATAGATTTTAAGCACGTATTTAATAAAGGTTCTTCGCCAAATTCACAAGGCGAAGGAGGTACTGGATTATTTGGACCAAACAATTCTCCGGGTGTGTATTTATATAATGGAAAGAAAAATGTGAGCAATGATTTATTAGACAAATTCCCCCTTTTAGGAATGTTGGTACGGGTCAATGTATTTCATAACAATGAAAGTAATAAAAATGCTTATTATGATGACATATATGTAGATGGCATTCCTATTAAAAAATGGGTATGTGTAGTAATCAGAGTAACATCACAAAATATTCTTGATATTTATATTAATGGTAATTTAACAAAACGTCATAAATTATCTAATATTATTAAGCAAAATTATGATAACTTATATGTAAATTATAATGGGGGCTTTGATGGTTCTATTTCTAATTTAAAATATTATAATTATGCTATAGGAACTTTTGAAATAAATTCAATAATGTATAAAGGACCAAATCTTACTGCAAGTAAGAAAAGTAATCTTAATAATTCTAAAGGTGATTATTTATCAGCAAACTGGTATTTTAATAACACTGATATAATATCATAAATCAATAAGATTAATTATGATTAACAAAAAACTTATTATATATTAATTATATTAATAAATAAGTTATTATGTCACTACAATTAACTGCTTCGCGAACTGATTATATTATTTTAACGCAAAATAAGATAATAAGTAAAAATGAAGGAGCAAAAATATTTATAAAAACACGTGTTGTTACGCCCCAAAAGAATGAGCAACTATATAATCGCTTATATAATTCGCCCAATTATACAAATAATATAATATTAAGTTACAAATTTAGTACCTCCGTAAATTGTTTATTAACACTAAATAATATTAAAAACAATATGAAATTTCTTTTTACTGATAGTACTAATAAAAAAAATGGCAAAATATTATTTGTTAAAAATAATAATGTAGCTAACTACAAGTTAGATAGTAATTATTTAATATTTGCAACACTTAATGAGTTTAGCCAGATCGGAAAAAAAAGTTTGACTTTTCACTTAAATTATTATTTTAATAATATTAACACAACTAATAACAATTTTAATAATAGTGGAACAAATAATTATAATTATGATTATTATAAAATAAATGTAAAAGACTATGTATTAAGAGATTATAGCTTTAATTTTTTTGCTTCTAGTATAGGTAATGATATATGTTATAATAATTTAAACTTTAAAATAAGTGCTATATCGGAAGATTATTCCAATAATCTTTATATAGATATTTGTGCAACCAATTTTAATAGACTTTCTGATATTGCTAATATATCAAGATTGGTAAAATACAATAATAACTCCACCACTACTTATCCTATATATAACAATATATATAATAAATATTATGTTTATGATAAAAACATAAGTTATCATGTAATTCTAACTTGTGAGGGCAACACATTAACAATAAGTTTTGACACTTTTTTGATTAAGACAAATACTTTTGCATTAGCAAAAAACTCACAAAGCCAAATTTTGTTTGATACCAATAATAGCATATATTTTTTAAATGTGCAAGTTTCCACACCATCAAAACCTATTGTTGAAAAATTAACCACGCCACATATTGTTTATTTATCACTAGGAAATTTTAGAACAGGTCTTGTTCAAAGTGATATATATAATGATATAGCTTTAACACCTAATATGGAAAAAATATATTTTAAGGAAAATATAACTGCAAATGTCATAAAAAACCCACTTAATGTAGCAAAAAAATACACTACTCTTATACCATACTTAGCTAACAACTATTTATATGATATTGAGTTGTCGGCAAATATACTTTTAAAAAGTGTTACTATTAATACTATTTATACAAGTACAAATAAAGTTTTTACTGTTTATTTTAGTAATTTTTTTGACCTATCAAGTTTAATAACTAATTATAATAATTTCAATAATATTGCTTTTACCACTACTTTAAGCAACAATATTATTAGACCTATTGTTAATTATTTTGATAGTTATAGTAATTACAATATTAATTCAATCAGTTTTGATATATTAAATGTAACAATGGAATATTTATATAGAACAGGATCAAGTTTAAGTACGAGAAATTTATTAGATGAAAATTATTATTATAGTCTAACTAAACCAGCATTTTTAGATGTAAGATTTAATTATGACATTTACTTTAATGTAGATTTCAGTTTTGATATACTCTATAACTCATCAAATTCACTTAATAATGGAAAAATAAATAATTATGCCATAACTTTTGCTTCTTTGATTTATACAACGCCGGCTCGCGATTTTACAGATGTTGAATGTATATATATATACCATAATCCAAACACAGAGACAGATCCATCTTTTAGATATCCATATAATAATATTGAAATTATTAGGGAACCAAGTAATAATGATACATTATTTAAGGCAATTGAACTGTTACCTAACACAAATAGAGGAAATTTGAATAGTGCAATTATTCCTGAAAAAAATGGTAGTAATTTATCAAGAAAAATGATACAAGGACTTATTGGCTTAAATAATATTCCAAAGCTATTGTCAATTAAACCATATGATCCAAACATTTTAGTTGGTCGTGGTTTTATTAATCAATACCAAATAGATAATAAATGCATAACTAGTCAAGAAGATATAATAAAAAATAAAATAAATGCAAATAAACATATTTCAGCGAAAGATAGTCAAAATTTTATAAATAAGCAATTAGAAAAGCAGAGGTTTGCCGATATAGTTAGATCAAGTGCGCGGAATAGGCTATCACAACAATGTATTACTAATTTGAGAAGTGGAGAAATTGAAACTCTGGAACCAAATTACACAAAACTAGTTCCTTATACACCCCGTTTTAAAATATTTAAAACAGGTAAAGGTCATTATTTATAGCTTTCTTTTTTATGGTTTCTTTTTTATGGTTTCTTTTTTATGGTTTCTTTTTTATATAAAACTATTAATTTTATTATATAAAACTATAAATTTTATTATATATTATGTGTGGAATCACTTTTATATATTCTAAGAATAGAGAAAATGCAATAAAACATATTTTTAATAGTTTAGAATTAATACAAAATAGGGGGTATGACTCAATTGGAATATGTTATTATAATGACATAACATGTAGATTTGAAGTAATAAAAAAAGCATCAACATCAAAACACGATTGTTTTGATTTAGTTCAATTATTATATGAAACAAACGACTTGCAACAACAACAACAATATAACCAAAAATTGTTTTCTAAAATGGCACTTGGTCATACAAGATGGGCAACTCATGGCGGAAAGACAGACACTAATGCACATCCTCATATATCACAAAATAAACAAATTATATTAGTTCATAATGGCATAATAAATAATTTTATGGAAATAAAAGAGTTTTTACAGTCTAAACAATATAATTTTTACAGTGATACTGATAGTGAAGTTATTGCCAATTTAATAGAATATTATATTATAGTTATGGAATGTAATATTGACGAAGCACTAAAAAAAGCGCTAAGTCAACTAGAAGGAACATGGGCTCTGGTAATTATTTATACTAAACAATTAGATACGTATTATGTTACAAGAAAAGGTTCGCCATTATTATTGGGTTTTAACAATAATTTAATAATATGTACATCAGAAACAAATGGCTTTGCTGGTTTAGTAAGCGACTATATTCCAATAAAAGATAATAATATTATTAAAATAAGTAATGCCACTATTACATCAACCAACATCGACAATAGTTTTTGCGAATCAAATGAGTATAGTGTTAAAAAAGTATGTTATGAAAATATAGCACTTGAAAACAAAGGATTTTATAGTCATTGGATGATTAAAGAAATAATGGAACAACCAGAAACTATACAAAAAGCATATAATTATGGAGGTCGTATTAATAACAATATTATCAAATTTGGTGGATTAATTAATATAAGCAATATTATGAAATATATAGAATTTGTCTTCATAATTGGTTGTGGAACAAGTTATAATGCCGCGTTAATTGGCGAACTGTATTTCAATGAAACAAAGCAGTTTGTATGTGTTAAGAGCGTAAATGCATGTGAGTTTAATGATAATATTTTACCAAATATCAAAAATTATTCAACAACTTTATGTGTTTTTTTATCACAATCAGGCGAAACAATGGACGTGTATAATTGTTTAAAGATTTGTAAAGCTAAGAAGTGCATAACTATGGGTATAATTAATAAGGTTGATTCATTAATAGCGAGAGAAGTGGATTGTGGTATATATATAAATGCGGGTACAGAAATAAGTGTTGCTTCAACAAAATCATTTACCAGCATGTTAATTGTTCTAAGTTTATTTAGTATGTGGTTTACTAATAATGATTATTATAATAATATAAAAAAATTAGATGCTATTAGAATTCTACCTAATAGTGTTAGGCAACTATTATATGATATTGATTTTATGAATAAAATTAATATGCTAAAAGACCACATTATTACTAATAATATAACCAATATTTTTATACTGGGCAAAGACAAGTTATATCCAATAGCATGTGAAGGTGCTTTAAAAATAAAGGAAGTTTGCTATATTCACTGCGAAGGATTTAGTGCTAGTTCGTTAAAACATGGACCATTTGCATTATTAGACACGAGTAATTTAACAATATTACTAATTGATTATAATAATAGTAAGGACTATAACAATTTAAAATCTACTTATTATGAAATAAGGGGGAGAGAAACCAACTTATTTATTATAACAAATTCTCAAAATGTTGTAAATGAATTAAAATTAAAACATAATGAATATATTTTATTAATAAATCTAGACTATTATAATGAATTTTTATATATTATAACATTACAAAAATTAGCATATGAACTATCAATAAGTAAAAATATTAATCCGGATAAACCACGTAACTTAGCTAAAGTTGTTTCTGTTGAATAGTTTATCTATAGTTTATCTATAGTTTATCTATAGTTTATCTATAGTTTATCTATAGTTTTTATTTAGTAACCAGCGCGGTTTTACATCTCTCTTTACTATTGTGATAGCTCTTTTGGGCAATATGCTAGACTGTTCTAATACATTTTGTGTATAATAAGTGTTACTATTGACATTTAACAAAGTTTGAAATTGATGTATATCTATAATGTATTCATTTTGTTCAATATTAGATACTTTATTTGCATCATTACTATTTGCATCATTACTATTTGCATCATTACTATTTGCATCATTACTTTTTGCATCATTACTATTTGCATCATTATTGACAATAGTATAATTTAAATTAGTTATAGTATTTAAGTTATCATTTGTTTGCTTATTAGCATATGCTAATGCCTCTCTATTACTTATTATTCTATTTGGACTATCATACAAATGTATTACACTTTTAGAATTGTAAGGTACAAATTGCTCTCTATTTATTATTAATGATTGTTGATTTGCTCTATCATATAGTATATTGTCTTCTAAACCCCATCCCCAATTATTTGGAAATCCATTACATGTTTCAAAATCCTCTCCATTCATAGAAACAATCCCTCCTAAAGTAAATGTGAATCCATAAAAATGTTTTACTGTTCCTTTTTGCGTTATATAATTAAACATGTTTTTTTTACACGGTAATGTATCAATATCATTAAATACAAAAGTAATATTTTTGTAATCATTGGGATATTTTTCTTTCATGACTAAAAAGCCAATGTTTTTTGTAGCCCCACGATTAAATAATCTATTGTCTTTTTGGTGACTATAATATATTTCATAGTCATTTTTTTCATAGTCTTCCATAATATATTTCATGTATATAGAAAAATGTTGTTTTTCATTTAAACGATCCCTATAAGGAACAATAAAAATTATTTTTGGAATATTTGACATTTTATTATACTATATATATTATAATAAAATTGAAATTCTTTTTTATTACTTTTTAAATTTAAAGTAAAGTTATTAAATAGTATATTCAATAATATGGCAACTTTTAAATGTTTCAAATGCTATGACTATAATGTAATAGAAGAAACTGCAAAAGGAAATCCTTATAAAGATAATAAAAAGTTTGTTATTCAAGCTTTTGGAATCAGTTCTTCAAATAAAACTGCTTCAATATTTATTGAAAATTTCTATCCATTTTTCTACATCAAAGTTAATGAAGATTGGGATGAACAACGCAAAAATGAGTTTATGGGGCATTTAAAAAAAGTGGTTGGAAATTATTATGAAGATTCAATTATTCAATGTAAACTTGTAAAAAGGCACAAATTATATGGATTTGATAATAAGAAATTACATAATTTTGTTAAAATCTCATTTACAAATAGCGGTGCTTATAACAAATTAAAAAAAATATTTTATGATGATAAAACAAGCAAAACAGGACAATTTGATAGAACGTTAAAGTCCGAAGGATATAAATATGATGATGATAATGGAACCACACATTGTTATTTATATGAAGCAGATATACCACCATTGTTAAAATTCTTTCATGAAAAACAAATTAGCCCAAGTGGCTGGATAAAAATGGCTTCAAATAAAGTTCGAACCATCAATAATAAAACAACAAATTGTAGTTATGAATATAGTATTAATTATGAAGATATTCAAAATTACAAAGAAAAAGAGACTTTGGTAAAATACAATATATGCAGTTTTGATATTGAAGCCAGTAGCAGTCATGGTGATTTTCCCATTCCAATTAAAAATTATAAAAAATTGGCCTTAAACATACTTGAAAACTATAATTCAAGTTCATGTGAGTTCAAAGAAAATTATGACTTTAATAATTTAAAACAAGAAATTTTAAGTGCATTTGATTTACCTAATTATACCAATGCCAATGCCAATGAAAAATTATGTTATATACAAAAAGTATATCCAAAAAATACTAATATTGGTCTAGTTGAACTTGAAAGTATAATAGCAAAATTAGAATCCTATATTCCTGCAAAGTGTAATAGCATAATTAATTGTGATGAAATTTTAGAGTCTAGTGATTCTGAGTCTGAGTGTGAAAATAGTGATGATGAATTGATTAATGAAACAAATCAAGAAATTAATGAAACAAGCAATCAAAGTAGTGATCAAAGTAGCGATCAAACTGGTGATATAACAATAAATCAAGCAATCTATAATAAGCGTAAACCCAAAAAAGTAAAAGACTATAAAAAAAATGTATCATTGTTAGAATTAATTAAAGATAAAGAGTGCGACTACAATATAAAGTTAGTAAAACTTACTGAAGCATTTGCAGCTATTAACTTACCCGAGTTAGAAGGAGACATTATTACGTTTATTGGTTTGAGTTTTATAAATTATACAGAAGAAAAACCATATAAACGTATTATTATTGTTAAGGGAGGTTGTAAAATTCCTGATAAATATTTATTGTGGGTACAAGAAAATAATGTTATTGTATTAGAGCGTGCAAGTGAAAAAGAAGTCTTGTTAACATTCACAAAAATCATAAATAGTGAAAACCCTCATATTATTACGGGTTATAATATTACTGGATTTGACTTTGAATTTATGTACAAACGGTCAAAAGAGCTAAAATGTGTTGATGAATTTCTTAAACTTTCGCGAAATAAAAATGAAATTTGTATATCAAAAGATTGGCGTTCCGAATATAGAGATAAATTGGCAAAAAAAACTACAAACAACAATGCAAACAACAGTGCTAAAGATTATAATGATATTGAAACAAATAAAATTGTATTGGCTAGTGGTGAATATAATTTAAAATTTATAAAAATGCCAGGACGCATTATTATAGACATGTGTGTTATCTTCCGTAAAGAATTTACATTAAGTTCTAATAAATTAGACTTTACATCAAGTTATTTTATTAGCGACGTTATTACAAATGTGACTTGCAACACTAGTAACAATACTACAAAAATATATAGCAAGAATCTTACAGGTATTAGTGCTGGAAGCACTATTAAATTTGATGAATTAGGATTCAGCAATAATTTGTATAAAAAAGGCAAAAAATTTGAAGTAATTGAAATTAATAAAAGCGAACACTGGTTTGTAATTGATGGACTAGAAGAACTTGATTTAACTAATTATAAATATAATTGGGGTTTGGCAAAAGATGATGTAACTCCACAAGAAATATTCGAACTGGCAAATGGTTCTGATTATGATCGATGGACTGTTGGTAAATATTGTCTTGCTGATTGTGACAATGTTATTTGGTTGTTATTAAAAGTAGATGTAATAACAGATAAAGTAGAAATGTCAAATTTGTGTGATGTTCCACTAAGTTACTTATTATTGCGTGGTCAAGGTATTAAATTACAAAGTTATGTTTCTAAAAAATGTGGAGAAAAAAACACGCTAATGCCAGTTATTAGCAAACAAAAAACGGGTGGTGGATATGAAGGTGCTCATGTTTTTAAGCCAAAAACAGGTATTTATTTAGATGAACCGGTTGCTTGTGTTGACTATAGTTCTCTTTATCCATCTTCTATTATATCTGAAAACTTGTCTCACGATTCAAAAGTATGGACAAAAGAATATGATTTATATAATAATTTAATTAATGAAACAGGCGAAAAAAATGAAAAGGGGGACTATTGTTATGACAATTTATACGATAGTGGTTACACATATATAGATGTTAAATATGATACCTATAAATATATGCGACCTAGTCCAAAAGCAGCGGAAAAAAAAGTTATTATTGGTTATAAAATTTGTAGATTTGCTCAGTTTCCAGATAAATATGGAAAAGCTATTATGCCTGCTATTTTAGAGGAATTATTAGCTGCTCGAAAAGCAACCCGAAAATTAATCTTGTTAGAAAACGACGATTTTATGAAAAATGTGTTGGATAAGCGACAGCTTAGTATTAAAGTTACTGCAAATTCTTTGTATGGTCAAATGGGTGCAATTACTAGTGCTTTTTATGAAGGAGATGTTGCTGCTTCAACAACAGCTATCGGTCGTAAATTATTATTTTATGGAAGGGCGATTATTGAAGAATGTTATAATGATATTTTGGTAACATTGGATAATGGAACAATTGTAAAAGCAAAAGCAGAATGTGTGTATGGTGATACTGATTCGGTATTTTTCAAATTTAATTTGCGAGATCCAAATACTAATGAAAAAATTATTAATAATGAAGCACTTGCTTATACTATTGAATTAGCAAAAAAAGCAGGAAATTTAGCAAGCAAATTTCTTAAAAAACCGCACGATTTAGAATATGAAAAAACATTTTGGCCATGGATATTATTATCCAAAAAGCGTTATGTGGGTATACTATATGAAGAAAATATAGAAAAAGGCAAATTAAAGTATATGGGTATAGTACTTAAACGAAGAGATAATGCACCATTAGTAAAAGACATTTATGGGACGATTGTAAATATTATTATGAAAGAAAAAAGTATTGTTAAGTCGATAAAATTTTTGAATGAAAGTCTTACTAAGTTAATTAGTGGCGACTACCCTATTGAAAAATTGTTGGTAACAAAATCTTTGCGGAGCTATTATAAAAACCCCAACCAAATAGCGCATAAAGTTTTAGCAGAACGAATTGGGACACGAGATAGTGGAAACAAACCAAGTTCAGGTGATAGAATGTATTATGCATATATTGTGAATTCAAATAAAAAAGCACTTCAAGGTGAAAAAATAGAAACTCCTGATTATATTAAGCAGGAAAAATTAAAATTAGATTATGGACACTATATTAGTAACCAAATAATGAAACCGTTATTGCAACTTTATGCGTTAAATCTGGAAAATATGAGTGAATTTAAAAAAAAACGAGGTGTTACATTGCAGTCTTGGTATAATGAAATAGACAAGTTACAAAGTAAATGGCAAGAGCCAGAAAAATATGAAAAAAAATTGGAAGAATTAAAATGCAAGGAAATTAAAAGTTTATTATTTGATAGCTATTTAAAAGAATGTAAATAAGCTAAATAAGCTAAATAAGCTAAATAAGCTAAATAAACCAAATAAACTAAATAAGCTAAAAAAACCAAATAAGCTAAATAAGCTAAATAAGCTAAATATAGCAAATGTAATAATGCAAAATAGCAAATAATATATTATAATAAAATATATTATATATATAAGATATATGGTTAATAAATTAACACATAAATTAATTTATAATTTTTCAAGTAAATTTAATAAAAATAAAACAAATAAAATTATTAAAAATATTAATACAAAAACAGATTTACATGCTATGTTATTGAAACGTGATTATATACAAGATAAAAAGGCCACTTTCAAAAATATAATTGATGTTCAATCAAAAATTACAGACCAAAAAGAAAGTGGTCGGTGTTGGATTTTTGCCTTTTTAAATATTATTCGTTATAAAATGATTAAAAAATACAAGTTGGCGCCTGATTTTGAGTTTTCGCAAAATTATTTGTTTTTTTTTGACAAATTAGAAAAAGCCAATTATTATCTTAGTTATATTATTGATAATCATGATGTAAATGTAGAAACAATAATATCTAATGACAAAGTAGTAAAATTAGTACATATACTTGACACTTTGACAGATGATGGTGGTCGTTGGAATGTATTTGTTAATTTAATTGAAAAATATGGTATTATTCCTAAAACAAATATGGATGATAATTTTCATAGTAAAAGCTCTGAACAATTAAAGCAGTTTTATAATGACTTTCTGCGTAAATGTGCACAAAAAATAAAAACTACACCAAAAAACGACCTTATTAAAAATAAAATAAGTATATTAAATGCTATGTTATTAGAATGCTATAAAATTTTGGTTGTATTTTTAGGAGAACCTCCAACAAAAATAACCTGGGAATATTATCAAGAAAGCAAGAATAAAAACATTACCAAGAAAGCCAAAATTTTCAGAAATATTAGCCCTCAAGACTTCTATAAAAAATATGTACCTTATAATGCAAAGGATAAAATATGTCTAATAAATTATCCATGTAAAGAGGCTCCTTTTTATAAACAATATGATATTGAAATGTCATTTGATATTTTAGGAGAAAAAAGACGCGCAATGATAAATGTTCCGATTGATGTGTTAATTGATGCTACTAAAAAATCAATAGACAATAATGAAGCAGTATGGGTTGGACTCGATGTTGAAAAAAATATTTCACACGAAAATAGTTTTATGGACGGCGAAGCCTTTGATTATGATTCTGTTTTTGGATTTAATAATGCTATGGATAAATGTGATGCATTAAATTATAGGCAAACAGCACCTTCTCATGCTATGGTAATAAAAGGTTATAACTTTAATAACTCAAAAACAAATGGATTTCTTGTTGAAAATTCTTGGGGAGATAAATTATTTGAAAAAGACAATAATGTGGTTTATGATGGAAATTATTATATGTCTGAATCTTGGTTTAAAGATTATACATTTGAAATAATAGTGGATAAAAAATATGTACCAAAAAATATAGCAATGCTAACAAATAAAAAACCAATTATATTACCGTATTGGAGTCCGTTTGGTGCACTATTACAAAAAAAAACTAATTATAAGTAAGATAAAATAGCGTTTAATATAATTAAATATTATATAAAAATTAACAGTTAATTATATTATTGTTTTTAAATTATAATGCTTCGTTTATTATTAAATTTAAAAGAAAATAAAAATTTTACTATTGCTAATAGTGCTAATAGTGCTAATGGTGTTAATAGTAAAAATAGTGAAGAATTACTATCTACTATTTTAGCTAATAAAGATAACAATTTGCATACAGTGTTTTGTTTTTATGATTTAAATAAAGGTGTTTTCTCTTGTAATAAACACAATAACCAAAATAACCAAAATAACCAAAATAACCATATTTGTAAATTATATAATTTACAAAAACACTGTATGTATTGTAAAGCATGCAATAATAATAACACTTATTTATTGAATTTAAAGAAAATTGCATATTTAAAAAAAAATAATACTAACACATTATGCATTTATTTACGTAAAAAGTTTGATAAAATTAGTAAATTAGAAAACTTATATATTACAGAAACAGAAAATTATAGAAATTATAAGGAGTCATTAAAATCCAATCCTACTATTTATTGTGAAGCAAAAAAACAACTGGCTAACTATAATAAAAAGAAGAAAAAAATACATAATCAAATAGTCTTGGCAAAAAACAAATTATTAAATAATCGTTACAACTACATTATATTATTCAAAACTGTTCATGTATAAAACAAATATATTTGAATAGCTCTTCAACTTTAAAAAAATAATTAACATTTGACTCTTGATTAGTATAAGAAATAATATTTGAATCTGTTAATATATTATAACGACAATTTGGACATGTTTGGTGATTAATTAACCAGTCATTAATTGCTTTTGAATTAAATATGTGTTGACAACCATTAATTTTGGTTACTCTATTTTCAGGAAGAAATTCGTCATGTGTTATAGAACACGATTCATTTAAAGGTTCATTTATACTACAATAAGTGCATTCTGTAATATTAGTACTAATAATATTTTTTAGATTACGCAATGATAACTCTTCAAAATATTCTGTTGATAATTCGGTGCCTCTATTTGTGTTAGTTTCTACTGATTGTAGTGATGTATTATATCTCATTGAACGATAATTGTTCATTTGATAATAATAATCTAGATGTTCTTGCATATATCTTATATTTGTAGCTGTATTATTTAAATATTCAATACTAGAATTAACGCTTCTTATATAGTTATTTAAACAGGCCATTGAATTGTGTAGCATGGTTAGTTCAAAATTATTGTTAAAATTAGACGAGTTCATATATATTCATTATATGTAATGAAATATATTTAAATATATATTTAAATATATATTTAAATATGCAATAATGAACAAAAAAATTTATAATTCGATGACATGTAATAAATATAATACTAAATATAATAAATATAGTAATAAAGGACTTACTGGATTATGTAATTTAGGCAATACATGCTATATTAATGCTTGCATGCAAATTTTATCACATTGTTATGAACTAAATGAGGTTCTTGAAAAAGTGGATGCAAAGTGTGTGGATGCAAAGTGTGTGGATGCAAAGTGTGTGGATGCAAAGTGTGTGGATGCAAAGTGTGTGGATGCAAAGTGTGTGGATGCAAACAATAATGACAAAATGTTAATACTGCGTGAATGGAAACAATTAAAAGACTTAATGTGGACTACTAATTGTATTATTAGTCCAAATAGATTTATAAGTACTATACAATATATAGCAGAACAAAAACAACGTGAATTATTTACGGGATATGCTCAAAATGATTTGCCAGAATTTTTAATGTTTTTTTTTGATTGTTTACATGAGGGTATGGAGCGTAAAGTAGATATTAATATAATTGGAAAATCAAAAAATAATATAGACGAATTAGCTAATAAATGCTATGCTATGATTAAAAATAATTATTCAAATAGTTACTCGGAAATATTAGAACTATTTTTTGGAATACATGTATCATTAATAACATCTAACAATACAGAAAATAGTATTTATAGTATTACACCAGAGACTTTTAGCATAATAAATTTACCAATACCAAGAGACAATGCGAATGCTAATGCTAATGCTAATGCTAATGTTAAAACTTGTACTATTTATGATTGCTTTGATTTATATACACATTATGAATTATTGGAAAATGAAAATTCTTGGTTTAATGAAAATACAAAAAAAAAGGAAACTGTAAAAAAAAGTATTAAATTTTGGAGTTTACCAACTATATTAATAGTTGATTTTAAACGTTTTGATAATCAAAATCGTAAACTAAATAATATTATAGAAACTCCATTGCATGGATTAAATTTTAGCAAATATGTAATTGGATATAATAACAAAAGTTATATTTATGAATTGTTTGGAATTTGTAATCATAGTGGTAGTTCTTTGGGTGGACACTATACTTCATATGTTAAAAATGCGAATCAAAAGTGGTACTATTATAATGACACTAATGTAATTGAAATTGGTGAATCTGAATTAATTAGTGCAAAAGCTTATTGTTATTGTTATAGAAAAATAACATAACGCTCATTAGAGACTAATATAAATGCTATAGATTATTTAACATTATTTAATAATATTATATATTATTTATATATAATATTATGACATTATTTAATAATGTAACCGAAGATTTTTATAATAATTTAAACAATTTAGGCACAAATCCTTTTGTATTAGTTGTATTAATACTAATAATAATAGTATATTATATATTATTTTCTTTTTTGGGAAAATCATTTAATGGTGATGATGATGATTATGAACCATCGGGATCCTATTTTATATTAGAAGCGCTATTATGGGGATTGTTTATAATATTAATATTTGTAAATGGATTAGCTTATTTCTTTAATATTGATATTGTAACAGAAATTAAAAATATATTTTCACCAGAACCCGAAATTAGAGTTAAATCTACAATTAGCGGACCGGATATATGTATGAATTTTAGTGAAGTATATCATGTTCCAGGTAACAGATTTACTTATCATGATGCTAAAGCTGTTTGTAATGCTTTTGATGGTGAAATGGCTACATATGAACAATTAAATCAATCACAAACAAAAGGCGCAAGCTGGTGTAGTTACGGTTGGACAAAAGATCAACTTGGTTTATATCCAACAAGCCAAAGTGATTGGCGAAAGTTGCAAGAAAAAGAAAGTCATAAATATGATTGTGGATTACCCGGAATAAACGGTGGGTATGTTCCTAATCCACATACCAAATTAGGTTCTAATTGTTACGGGGTAAAACCCAAACAAAGTGAATTGGAAAAACAATATATAGACAAAGATCTGTACCCCAAAACCAATAAGGAATTATTATTTGATCAACGTGTCAAATATTGGAAAGATAGAATAAGCAATATTTTAATCAGTCCATTTAATAATAATAATTGGTTTAAAGTTTCTGTTTGATTTAAGATTGTTCTTTAATATTTCTAATATTTGCAAATATTAGAAATGTTTTCTCCAAAGTCACACAGACCAACGGCAAACGTCAAAGCTAAGACAGAGCATGAATTTGATGAGAAGGAAATTCTAGCGGCAGAGGCTGAGGCGGAGGCACTCGAGGCAGTGGCGGCGGAAGCGGCGGCTGAGGCGGAGGCACTGGCGGCAGTAGCGGCGAGGGAGGAGGCGCTGCAGAAGCAGAATGCCATCAATGAGGCACGGAAAAATGTGGGTGCGGAACTGGTGCTAAGAATGAAGGAAATACAGGCGAAGACGGCAGCGGCAGCAACAGATGCGACCAATGTGGTAGAGGCGACAAAAGAAATGGTTCCAGTGGCAAATAAGTTGGCGTTGCCGACGCATAATGTCAACTCTAAGGTGCCGTTGGAATTTCTTGCGGAACTGGCGCTAAGAATGAAGGAAATACAGGCGAAGACGGCAGCGGCAGCAACAGATGCGACCAATGTGGTAGAGGCGACAAAAGAAATGGTTCCAGTGGCAAATAAGTTGGCGTTGCCGACGCAGAATGTCAACTATAATGTACCACCGGAATTTCTTGCGGAACTAAAGAAAAAATTGAATGCAATGCGGGTGGAGGAGACGAGAGAGGCGGAGTTTGATAAGCGGATGATGATGAATGCAAACACGAGTCGTTTGTCTGCATCAAGGTCAACCACCACGACCCAAGACAGGATTGAAAGATCAAGGAGAAGATTCCCAGATGATGTCCTAGATAAAACATATGAAAAAAAGAAAGGAGGCATTGCAACAAGAAAAAATTATAGAAGACGCAATAAAAGAAAAACAAAGCATTATAAGAAAAAAGCAAAATGTTACACTAAAAAACGTAATAGGCGTTATTAAGAGTTTTTTATAAAATATTATATTTATATATTATATAAAATATATGGCTGATTTTTTAGATACTGAAACTGATAATTTTAATTCTGCAACATACCAGGAAGGCTTACAGGATCCAGACTTACCATCAGAAGCAGATGTTGACCCTTCAACATATAAGCCAGAAGTACCATTTCATCGTAGACGACTTGGTGCTCATACTAAACCAGAACAAGTACCAGAACTATCTTTATCTTCTCCTGAATACGTAAAATTTAAACAAAATGAAATGGATAAAGATAGTACTGACGTTTTAAAAGCAGATTATCTAACAAATTTATATTTAGCACATATTCCACCTTCAGAAGATCAAAAATCTTCAGAAGATCAACAAGATTCAGAAGATCAACAAGATTCAGAAGATCAAGAATATCCAGAAACATTGGACCCCGAGAAAATGGCCACAGTTGCACTCAGTACGCTCGAAAATAAAGAAATCAAACATCCTATAGAAGAGAGCACGTCAGCGGCATTTGTTGAACTCATTACACGGGCAATTAAAATGTTAAAAACAGTAGAAATAGCAGATCTAAAAGATAGAATATTTGATGTAATTTTAAAGTGTAGTAGTATTTTGTTGAATAAAGACACAGATATCTTTGAAAAATTAGTGAAAGAGTTAGACAAAGACCAAATTATGGATTTCATTACACGAGCAATTCAAATGTTTAAAACAGTAAAAGAAAAAGATCCAACAAAAGAAGCATATCTAAAAAATAACATATTTTTTTTTATTTATCAATGTATTAATATTTTGTTGAAAAAAAAAACAATCAGTTTTGAATACGCCCTTACTATAGCAAATGAAATATTAGATTTAATTGTGCATGACGTAACAAAAGCATTTGGAGAGGTAAACAAATATAAATCTTCAGAAGAAAAGATTCGAAAGTTGGAAGATGTACAAAAGAAACTAGAAGATGCAAAAAAAAAATATAGTATATACCTCAATGTAGACCAAGCAGATGGCGGTCACCCTGGTTTTTTGATATCTGTAAAAGAGAACGCTCAAACCGATAAAAACTGGATAGAGACAGATAAAGAGAGTCAATTATCTACAAAATTAACTCTTCTGAAAGATAGTTTAACCAGTTTAGATAGACAAATTAATAATAAAAAAATGTTAGCAGAAAAATTAGCAAAAGTTATATCAACGCGAGAGTCAGTAAACCCGAGTCAATTACCTGGGAGTGTAGACCCATCCCCATCATCAAGATCATTCGCAAGCACCGAGGCCCAACGGAGACGTGACAGATCAATGTCGAGACGCCCAACACCAGAAAAAAAAGGCGGTATGACAACAAGAAAAAAATATAGAAGACGCAATAAAAGAAAAACTAAGCATTATAAGAAAAAAGCAAAACGTTACACCAAAAAACGTAATAGGCGTAGTTAAGATTTTTATATATTTTGATTGGAATTGATTTGCTAATATTATTTTAAGTTTCTATTTTAAGTTTCTGTTTCTGTTTTTGTGATTGTTTTTGCTTTTGTGATTGTTTTTGTTTTCGTGTAAATGGTTTTTCTTGCTTTTTTGGCATTTTACGTTTATTTTTTTGTGTTTGATTATTTGTATTATCAAAGAACCCTAAAAATTTCATAAATAATGAATCATCAATAACATTATTATCTTTTGTTACATTATTACTATTATTACTATTATTTGATGTTTCACAACTAGACTTTGTATTATTAGTTTCTGTTATATTAAATCCTGGCAACATATGATAGTTTTTCAGTAAGCTATCTGATTTATCTAAATTAGTTATATTTTTATATAACTCACTTATATTAGCATACATTTATATAATAGATTTATATAAAATCTCTCAATTATAAACTCGTTTAATTGTTTTATTAATACTATATGTTCTATTTGATTTAATATATTCTAAAAGCAATTTATTATTACTATCATTTTTGTTATTCTTAAAATAATCAGCAAAACATTGCTCCAAAAATTTATAACTTAATGCATTGGGCTGTTTTACTTGTATAAAACTTAGTTTGCCATCATTTATATTAATAATTGGATAATTTTTGTTTAACTTATCAAAATGCTCAATTAAACTATTTGTTAAGTCATTTTTTTCATCTTTTAATAATTGTATTTGACTTATTAATTGTTTAATTTGATTATCTAACACAACCCATCTTTTAATTTTTTCTTCAACACTCATATAATTTATTATATTTTTATATACTTGCAATTTGAGCATAAAAAATTGAATATTTATAATATTTATAATATTTATAATATTTATAATGAACCTTAATATGAGCATTCAAGCTATTGACGAATTTATTGCTATTATTAATACAACAATAGACTCTGGGAATACAACTATTTTAACACAGGCGATTAGTGATTATGAAAATAAAATTCCAATTAAGTATATTAATATAAGTAAAAATATATTATATGAACTCTTAATTGAGAAGCTAGAAGCTACATGCATTTCTCGTTCAACCTCATCTAAATAATTTATGCAAGTTATAAATTATTTAAATATTAAAAATTACTAATATCTACGTCTACGTGTACGTCTTCTTGATTTTTTATTATTTTGCTGTACAAGATAGTTTGCACCACGAACATGCTTTTTGCTTCGTCCTTTTGCAAATTGAGTTGCAGCAAATAAACCGCCCGGTACAATTAAATCTAACAATGTTGAACCGCCACTATTATATCTGCTTGTTAATCTAGCACTTCGTCTTCTTGAGTGTTTCATATTTATTCAGTTATATAAATATATTATATAAAAATTTTACATAATATATAATTAATTTTTATATTTTTCATTTAACATTTTGTTTATTTAACATTTTGTTTATTTAATTTAATATTATAACGAATTAATAAGAGTAAAACTCCTAAATGTAAAATAAAACTAGTAAAAATGAAAAATATAAAAAAATATAAATATATATTTATTTCTTTCAAAAAATACTCTAAAACCGGGGTAAATATTTCTTTTAATTCTTTTTTGGTTTCTTCTGTTTTTAAAAAATTAATACATTGATTGGCTAATGCATTTTTTATAACCATATTTCAACCTTTAGTATTTAAAATATAAAAATTTAAATATTTAAATACTAATGCGCACAAATTTAATTACATTTTTATAATCTTAAATTAATTAAATGAATAACAAAATATATGAACTAACAGATGCTTTTGATTTTAATTTAGTAAAGTTAGAAAATCCATCTCTAATAAGTGGTAATAATTATTATAGTAAAATAAACAATGATAGAAAAAATAATCTATATATTCAATTGCCTAAATCTAATACAAAACAAGGTATTGTTAATAATAATAATAAATGTTTTTGTGATTTAGAATTTTTTAGCAATAACAAACAAGTTATAGAATTTTTCGAAAATTTAGAAAGTCATTGTGTTAAAGAAATATGTGCAAATAAAGAATTATGGTTTTATGATTCTAAAAATATTACAGATGAAGACATTCAAGAATATGTTGTTCCAATTATGCGGTCATATAAATCTGGTAAAAAGTTTTTGATTAAAACTTCTATTAAGCAAGATAAAATAATTATTTATGATGAAAATGAAAAAAAAATAACTTTAGAAGAATATGATAAAGTTAATGACATTGTACCATTAATAAATATAAACGGAATCAAATTTTCTAAATCATCTTTTATTATTGATATAATTTTGGTTCAGTTTATGATACTCTATCCTAGTGATAGTTTTGAAAATCAAATTTTAATTAAATTAAATAAACCTATTAGCAAGTTAGATAATAGTTGTCCTAGTGACAAGTTAAATAATAGCAACGAGTTAAATAACGATTATGATACATGCTCTCATATAGATGAAACCAATGATTTTGATGCTCTATCTGAACCTGAGTCAGATGAGTGCTCTATAAATGAAGAAGATACTTTGAATACAACAGCCCAAAAAACTTGTGTAAATGGCGAAAATGTATTTAGCACAATTAGAGAATCACTAATTAGCACAAAAGAACCAGATATATTTAGAACAAAAAACGAAGCTACATTTAGCATAAATTCACAAGTTAATAATGAAGAAAAAGAAGAAAAAGAAGAAAAAGGAGAAAAAGGAGAAAAAGAAGAAAAAGAAGAAAAAGGAGAAAAAGAAGAAAAAGAAGAAAAAGGAGAAAAAGGAGAAAAAGGAGAAAAAGAAGAAAAAGGAGAAAAAGGAGAAAAAGAAGAAAAAGGAGAAAAAGGAGAAAAAGCACAACTAGCTAGACCCAGCAATTTAGATAATAATCCAATAATTGAAATATGTGATTTAGATAATATAATAATAAACAGCGAACCAATTGAATTAAAAACACATGACACTATCTATTTAGAAATATATAATAAAGCAAAACAGAAAGCAAAAGAAATAAGAAGAAATGCAATCCAAGCATTTTTAGAAGCAAAAAATTTAAAAATTAAATATAATTTAAATGCTATTGATGATTCTTCTAGTGATGAAGAATATAAATAATAATGTTTTTTAGTTTTATATTTAATGTATTTATTTAATTATATTAATTATATTAATTAAATATTATTGAAAATTTTTTATTGTATATTTTATATAAAATGACAGTTTTAAATAAATTTAAGAAAGGGATTAACGGCGAACATGTTTTAGGAGTAATTGCTTTATTGTTTGTTGTATTCGCTTTTTATAAATATTCCGAGGGCAAAAATTTATTGCAATTACCAATGACAGCATTAAACCCCGGTTCATATCAAGCCAACCAAGGTCCTGAAAATGTTTCTGCGCAATCTATAACAAATAGCAACTCAACATATGCTCCATATAACGGTAATTCAAATTCACAAATAGCTACTTCTGCTGATAGTGCAACCGCAATAAACCAATTAGTATCAACAAAAGCCATATCTAATCCATCAGACTTATTACCAAATAGCTCAGCCAATGATTGGTCTAATCTAAATCCTGTAAGTAGTTCCGATTTAAGAAATATTAACTTATTAAACCCGACACAATTAGTTGGAATTAATACACAAGGTTCGAGTTTAAGAAATTCTAATTTGCAAATTAGATCAGAACCACCAAATCCCAGAACAAATACAAATTGTCCATGGAATATTTCTACAATTGAAACAGATACATTTAGAAGACCATTAGAAATTGGATAAATGGATAAATGGATAAATGGATAAATGGATAAATGGATAAATGGATAAATGGATAAATGAATAAATGGATAAATGGATAAATGGATAAATGAATTGCGTTTTTATTTATCTAATATTACCAATACACAAAATATATTAAAAAATTTTATAATAGTTACACTAATTATTATAAAATTTTATATAAATGGGATCTGTATTTAGTGAAAATATACTCCATTTATTGTTAATAATATTTATTATTATCATTGCTATTAAACTATACTTAAATAGCGATAGCTTTAATTTAAGATGTATTATATCAGATATAAATGGAAATAGATATTGCGTGCGTGATCGTAATAAAATTCATTTAGCAGCAAATAAATTGGCTGAAGTAAATATTAATTTAAATAAATTAGTGAATCATTTAGCAAAAAAATATCCAAATCAAAGTAATGTAAAGCGTTTAATAAATGGTTATAATCCAAAAAAAATATACGAAACACTACCAACAAGCGAATTTACGGCTTATAGTGAAAATAAAGGAGAAAAACTAGCATTTTGCTTAGATACAGAAAAAAATAGTCAGGGTCGTTTAATTGATTTAAATACACTCATGTATGTTGCTTTACACGAAGTAAGTCATATTGCTACACAATCTATAGGACATAATGAAGAGTTTTGGCAAAATTTCAAATTTATTATTAGTGAAGCAAAAGAAATAAAAATTTATGATCCAATTGATTATAAAAAAAGTCCGGCGCGTTATTGTGGTATGAATATTAGTGACAACCCATATTATGATGTATAAATGCTTATACAAATATATATTCTATATCATATATATTTGAAGCTTTATCTATTTCCTCGCTAACACTATTATTTTTAATAGTATTGTGTACTTTTTTATCATAAAAAAGTAAGTTATGTTTATTAGTATATTGTGTTAAGTCTGGAAAAAATGAACTACATTCATAATCTTTACTTATATATGTTATATATATTTTTGAAATATTATATATACTATGCTCATCTTTTTTATAATTATCTAAAAATAATTTGTAAATTTGCTCACCTCCAATTATCCAAACTTTATCATAATTTTGCGATCTTACAAACTCTTCGAGAGATTGTATAGACTCAAAACTTTTTATCCGATATTTTCCATTATATTTATCAATAGACAAAGATTTAGATAATATTAGATTATCTCTATTTGCCAATCCATTCTCGTTATTTAGACTTACAAATGTATTTTTTCCCATAATAATAGCATTATTACCATTACCTGTTGTTAATTTTTTGAATTTAATCATATCACTTTTAATATTCCAAACAAGACTATTGTCTTTACCTATTCCATTATTATTACAATATGCAACAATAATATTTACAATCATATATATATAAAATAATAGTCTACTATTTATATAAATGTCAAATATATTTAAAATTTATATAAATAGTAGACTATTATATTTATTTATTAAATCATCATTAAAAGAAAAAATACCAAACATTGAAGAACTTAACAAAAATTATAACAATTATACTACATTTACAACTAGTGATGTATATAAACAATATTTTAGTAATGATTTTAATGACTATGACTTCAATATTATGAAAGAAGCAAATAGTTCAATTATTTTTGTTGATGATGTTATTAATTATGATGATACTATTGAAACAATTAAATTAAAATTCATAACTCATTATAATAGTAATGTAAATGAAGATGAAAAAATATGTTTTGAAGAACTCTATACATATAGTTTGACAGAGCGCAAATTTGATATACACAATTTATTTAATATGCTAACTAATAATAACAAAATAGAGTTATTATATTCAAATATTATTAAATATTTGGCAAATATTTACGAAAAAGAAATAATATTAAGTAGTTTAATAGATTCAACCAATCCAGATAAAGAAATATATAGTTATGATGATTTGACTAAAATTACTTTGACTACTATAAAAGAGTATATACAAATAGGTCAAATTGTATTAAATAATAAAACAAATTATATAGTAAATCCCGATTACTATGATTTGTATAATAATAGTAGTAGTGTAAAACAGTTAAGTGAAAATATTACAACCAATAATTCAAATTTATTATTTGAATACGACATATACAATAATACACTTTATATGTGTTTAGCAAGTGATTTTTTTAAACAACAAAAGTCTAGTATTGACGAAGAAACCATTATAAAGTTATATTATTGTTTTTTATACAAAAATAATATACTTAATAATGCAAATTATTATTCGCAAAAATTAAATTTAATTAAAGAAACCAACACTATATTAAGCAATATTAATTTTATTAATAAAAATAAGTTGGTGAATTTATTAAATTCAATTAACGAAGTATCAGAAAACTTAATTTATGAAAATAAGGGTGTTAATTATATTAATTTAAATATAAATAATAATCTTGATTCGGTTATTTCATTGGAAACTATTTTTAAGCTGTTTCATAGTTCAGAATTATATCCATTAATTAAATATAATCCGGGCAAAAAATTAGAAAATATATATAGAATTTTTTGCCCTAATATTTCAAAAACTAGTAAAATACCATTATTAAGTAAAACATTACTCTTAAAGCATGCAAAAAGTTTGGGGAAAACAAATACTATTAGTTTTTATGCTACTTCAAATGAAGAGGCATTTACTAAAAACATTGATGAATTTTTAATTGTATTATATGAAAGTGGATTAATAAATATTAGTATTGGATTAAAACAAATAATTAGCCTTGAACTATTAAATAGTTTAATAGGTACATGTGTTAATCCTATTATTAAATTTATTAAAAAGTTAGTAATTTCTAATTCCATTGAGTTATTTACTAATTTACAAAGTAGCAATATTCAAATTAATTCTCTCAATTATAGTTGTAATATCAACATTAAAAAAGGTTTAAATATTGATGCTATTGGTAATGCTATTTATTTGTTATTCAATGTTATAACAAAAAAAGAAAATGAAATAGAGTTGCGCTATAAACATGTCTCTAATTTTAATATAATGGATGCCGAAGAAGCGTTTACATTAGAATTAATAAAGCAAGAATATAGTGACGCTGTGATTTTACTAAAATTACAAGAAAACTTTAGCTTAACAGATGAAAGTGCCAGATTAAAACTAGTTAGTGTTTATAATTCATTGAAATTATTAACTTCAACATTTAATTCAAAAAAACTGCAAATAAAAAATAATCCAGGGTTCAAAACCTTGTTTAAAAAAACAAGTGCTTCAAATCTCTCTATTAGTGTTGAAAATATTGACAATATTAACTATTTAGATTTTATACCTATTTACTTAGACTCAATAACCAAAACAATATATAATTTGATTAATAGTGACGAAGAATTAATTATGAAAGAATTAAATACTACTATACAGATTGATGACGCTGTATTAGAAACTAATTTTAAAGATGTTGAAACTACCGAAATGATAAATCGAAAAATGAACGCATTACTGGAAAATGATGAAGAAATATTTGATGATGACAATAATATATTTGGACTTTTAACATATGACGACGATGAAGACGAAGAAGGTGATGAAGAAGGTGCCGAAGAAGGCGCCGAAGAAGGTGCTGAAGAAGGCACCGAAGAAGGTGCCGAAGACAAAATTGAAGAAATAAATGCTGAAAAGGAGATTATAAAACAGGATGTTGTGAATAAAATTAAATTAACTAAAAAACCAATCAAACAACATTACAAAATTAGTAAAATGAGTGGTTATGATGATGATGAAGAAGAATATGATGAAGAAGAAGAAGATGATGAACAAGAAGATGAAGAAGAATATGAAGACAATAAAGAAGACAATGAAGAAGAAGATAAAGAAGATGAGCAAGAAGATGAACAAGAAGATGGAGCTAAAAAAACAAATTTAAAAATATTTAAAACTAATGATGGCGAATCAGAAAAAGCAGAAAAAGCAGAAAAAGCAGAACAAAAACATGATACAAAAGAAGTTTTTAAAGAGAAATCAGAAAAGAGCAATCCAATTTTAAAACGTTTAATTAATAGGGAACCAAGATTATTTGCAACAGAGAAAAACTCGTTATATGAAGAATATTCCAGATTGTGTAATTGGAATGTCAAAAAACAACCTGTTATATTAACAAAAGAAGAGAAAAAATATATAGATGAAAATCACCCTAATTCTTACACCGAAAGTTTTGAATATGGAACACAAGACAATAATAAATATTATTATATATGTCCCCGCTATTGGAGTTTGCAAGACAACACAAGCTTAACACATGCAGAAGTTAGTAGCGGAAAATATGGAGAGCTTATTTCAAAAAAAAATAAGGATGGAACATATAACGGTACAATATTAGAATTTACAGATTCTAAGCATCATATTGATGAAAAAGGCAAATACGTTGACCATGTTCCGGGATTTTTGAAAGATAAACACAACAGAAATGGTTTTTGTTTACCTTGTTGTTTTAATAATAACATATCAAAAACTAAAGAACAATTAAAAAGACGCTCTAAGTGTTTAGATGTAAATACACAAGTAGCAAATGAAAGTGATAAACTTTTTTTAAATTATATATTGGGTCCAGATAAACCATTAGAGAGAAATAAACTGGGCTTTCTTCCTATTAGAATACAAAAATTTTTACAAATTGATAATGAAAATTGCGTAACCAAAAAAACACCAAATACATTGAAAAAAAATCATTCTTGCTTTTTACGTTATGGTGTTGAAAATAGTAAAAATCAATCTTTTATTGCTTGC